>Ga0209096_1000042_pt1 | contig 213742 bp, 158 predicted proteins | sample AD_UKC034_MetaG_FD_184407 | JGI IMG/M metagenome (GOLD analysis project Ga0209096, IMG submission 184407) | Active sludge microbial communities of municipal wastewater-treating anaerobic digesters from USA - AD_UKC034_MetaG (SPAdes) (version 2) | ecosystem: Engineered > Bioreactor > Anaerobic... | reverse complement strand
AGCTTAAGATCCCCGACACCATTAATTCTCTGGAAAGTTTGTTCTCTCATTTGAAGGGATTGGTTCGAGTGCATAGAGGCCTGAAAGCTGATTTAAAGGACAAAATGATCCGGTTTTTCTTTCAAAATAGCAACAGAAAAAAGTAATTATGCCAAAATTTCAAGTTTCAAATGTAAAATTGATATTCTCCTTTATAACGAAAAAACGGGGCGGAGTTTCTTCCGCCCCGAATAAAATATTTCTTCCCATATCGAACTTCAGCCTTCAGCCTTATGCCTTCAGACTAACAAGCCTGCCCAAGGGGCATCAGGTCCCCTCCTGCCAGGAGGCGAGGTATTTCTTCTGCTCCTCGGTAAGCTCGTCGATGGCGTATCCCATCGTCCCGAGCTTGATCGACGCGATCATACGATCCACTTCCTCGGGAATGACATAGACCTTCTTTTCGAGCTTGTCCTTGTGTTTCAGTATCCATTCGAGGCCGAGGGCCTGGTTGGCGAATGACATGTCCATCACCATCGCGGGGTGTCCTTCCGCCGCCGAGAGGTTGACGAGCCTTCCGTCCGCGAGGAGGTAGATCGTCTTGCCGTTCGAGAGCCTGAAGCCCTCCACGAAGTCGCGCACCGCGATCCTCTCCTCCGCCATTTTGTAGAGCCCTTCCTCGAGCTCAAGCTCGCAGTTGAAGTGTCCGGAGTTGGCTACTACCGCGCCGTCCTTCATCCTGATGAAGTGCTCCCTCCTGATGACGTTCTTGTTGCCGGTGACGGTTATGAAAAGGTCGCCCTTCGGCGCCGCTTCCGCCATCGGCATCACCTCGAAGCCGTCCATGATGGCCTCGATCGCCTTCACGGGGTTTATTTCTGTGACGATGACGTGGCCTCCGAGCCCTCTCGCCCTCATCGCGACGCCCTTGCCGCACCAGCCGTAACCAGCGATGACCACCGTGGAACCGGCGATGAGAATATTCGTCGCCCTGATGACGCCGTCGAGAGTGGACTGACCGGTCCCGTACCTGTTGTCGAAGAAATGCTTCGTCATCGCCTCGTTGACCGCCAGGATGGGGTATTTGAGGACTTTCTCCTTAGCCATCGCTTCGAGCCTGATGACTCCTGTCGTCGTCTCCTCGGTGCCAGCGATGATGCTCTCGAGGACGTCCTTCCTCTTGCCGTGCGCCATCGAAACGAGGTCCGCCCCGTCGTCCATCGTCACCATCGGCTTCGTGTTCAGGACCGATTCGATATGGCTGTAATATGTGTCGTTGTCCTCGCCCTTGATGCAGAATGTCTTGATGCCGTAATCCTTGACGAGGCTCGCCGCCACGTCGTCCTGCGTCGAAAGGGGGTTGCTCGCGCAGAGGGCTATCTCGGCTCCGCCCATCGACAGCGCCTTCATGAGGTTCGCCGTCTCGGTGGTCACGTGGAGGCAGGCCGCCACTTTCAGCCCCTTGAGAGGCTTCTCTTTTTCGAACCTTTCGCCGATCGCCTTGAGGACGGGCATGTGCCTTCCCGCCCATTCGATCCTCATTTTGCCTTTCGCCGCGAGCCCCATATCTTTTACATGACAATCCATCGTTATCTCCTAAGCCTTCACGAACGACCTTAGCTCGTCCGCCTTGTTCTTCTTCTCCCACGTGAAATCCGCAAGTTCCCTTCCGAAATGGCCGTAGGCGGCAGTTTTCTGGAAGATGGGCCTTCTCAGGTCCAGGTACTTGATTATTCCCTGAGGCCTCAGGTCGAATATCTCCCTCACCGCTTTTACCAGCAGCGCGTCGGGGACGATCCCGGTGTTGTGGGTCTTCACCATGACCGAAACGGGCTCCGCCACGCCGATGGCGTAGGCGAGCTGCACCTCCACCTTCTTGGCGAGCTTGGCGGCGACTATGTTCTTCGCTATGTGGCGGGCCATGTAGCACGCCGAGCGGTCGACCTTCGTCGCGTCCTTTCCCGAGAACGCCCCTCCGCCGTGCCTTCCCATCCCTCCGTACGTGTCGACGATGATCTTCCTGCCGGTGAGGCCGGTGTCGCCCTGCGGGCCTCCCGTTACGAACCTTCCGGTGGGGTTGATGTGAATTTGAAGCTTCTTGGACAGCATTTCTTCAGGGATCACCTTCTTTACGATCTTCTCGGTGAGCTCTTCGCGGAGCTTCTTCATCGGGACGTCGCCGTCGTGCTGGGCGGCGAGAACGACCGTCGTCACTTCCCTCGGTATGTGGTCGACGTACCTTACGCTCACCTGGCTCTTGCCGTCCGGGCGGAGGTATTTTATCTGCCCCTTCTTCCTAGCCTCGGCGAGCTTCTCGGTGAGCCTGTGGGCGAGGTGGATCGGCATAGGCATGAGGGTCTTCGTCTCGTCGCAGGCGAAGCCGAACATCATGCCCTGGTCCCCCGCTCCCCCTTCCTTGCCTTCCTGAACGCCCATGGCGATGTCCGGCGACTGCGGGTCGATGCAGGTGAGGACCGAGCAGGTCTCGTAATCTATGCCGTATTCGCCCTTGACATAGCCGATGTCCTTGAGGGTCTGTCTGACGATGGTCGGAATGTCGACGTATGTTTTCGTAGTAATTTCTCCCGCGACGAGCGCCAGGCCCGTCGTGACCAGCGTTTCGCACGCCACGCGCCCGTGGGGGTCCTTCGCGAGGACAGCGTCGAGGACGCCGTCCGATATCTGGTCGGCGATCTTGTCGGGGTGGCCTTCGGTGACCGATTCCGAGGTGAAGATGAATTCCTTGTCCATTTTCTTTCCTTTCATGAAAAGACAAAAGCGTAATATACAATAAACCCTTTGATTTGACAAGTTATTCGGGTTCGACACGAACCCTCTTTCCTGTTATCATTTTGCGTTGAAAGGGACGACATGAAACGCAGTTTCCGCGACAATCCGGCGGCGCATCCCGAGTGGAAGGAGCAGATCAAGGCGTCATTCGATCTGGAACCGGTCCCGAGAAGAAGCTCTCCCCTACCCCGATTTCTCGACGAACGGCTGAAGGAAAGCCTCGCCTCCATCGGATTTGACGGGCTTTACTCTCACCAGTCCGAGGCCCTCGAAGAACTGGACAAGGGAAACAACGTCCTGATCTCCACCCCGACAGCCAGCGGAAAAAGCCTCGTTTACCAGATTTACGCGCTGAACTGCTTTTTGAAAGAAAATAAGAGCAGGTTCCTCTTTCTCTACCCCTACAAGGCTCTCGCTCAGGACCAGCACCAGAAATTCACCGAGCTCATGATGAAACTCGGTTTTCCAGAGTTCAGGGCGGAAATATACGACGGAGACACTTCCCCCCACAAGCGGAAGAAGATTCAGCAGGATCCTCCCCCCGCGATAATGACCAACCCCGACATGCTCCACCTGGCCTTCCTGGCATACAGGGACAACTGGCGGGAGCTTTTCTCCAATCTGAGGCTTGTGGTGGTCGACGAGGCGCACATCTACAGGGGGATATTCGGCGCGCACATCCATCACCTTTTCTGGAGGCTGAAGAGGGTCGCTTCGGAGAACGGAAAGCTTCCCCGGTGGATAGGCACTTCTGCCACCATCGGCGAAGGCAGGCGATTCTTCGAGAAGCTCATCGGTGAAGAGTGCGAACAGATATCCGATTCGGGCGCGCCCCGCCCAAAGCGGCGGCTTTTCGTCCTCTGCCCTCCGGGAAGCCCCTACACCCTCGCATGTTATCTGATGGAGACGCTACTGGAAGAGAACGCCCGCACCGTCACCTTCACCAAGGCCAGGCGCATCACGGAGCTCGTCTACAACTGGCTCATCCAGCGGAACCGCAAATACAAGAAACTCGTTTCTTCCTACCGGGCTGGATTCCTTCCATCAGAACGGAGACAGATAGAGAGGGCTTTCTTCGAGGGCAGCCTTCTCGGCGTCGTATCCACCTCGGCGATGGAGGCCGGGATAGACGTCGGGGGCCTGGACGCGTGCATCCTGGTCGGTTTCCCCGGTTCTCTCGTAAGCCTCTACCAGCGGATGGGACGGGTCGGCAGAGGCGACGCTCCGGCTGACATCTTCCTCATCACCATGCCCGACGCTCTCGACCAGTACTATCTCACCCATCCCTCGGAGCTTCTTACGAGGAATGTGGAGGAGCCGATCCTCGACACTCTCAATTCCAACATCGCGGAGAGCCATCTCGTCTGCGCCGCTCACGAACTGCCGCTCGTCGACGAGGAGTTCACGATCGAAAACAGCTACCGCCCCGCGATAGACGCGCTGGACAGGAAAGGGCGTCTTGTCCTCGACGCCGAAGGGACGAAGTGGTACACCCTCTCCCGCAACCCCCACAGGGAGGTGAACCTCCGCTCGCTCGGCGAAAGCTATTCCATCGTCGACGAGAGAAAGAAGGTGATCGGGACGATCGACGGCGTCAGGGTTTACCGTGAATGCCACGAAGGGGCGATATACCTGCACCAGGGGGAGAGCTACGAATCGGTGACGATCTCGCCGAAAGAGAAAAAGGTTTTCGTGAAAAAGGTATCTTCGGACCATTACACCGAGGTCCGTTCTGAAAAAGAGACCGAGATCATCGAGATCTTCGAAGAGAAGGCGTTCCCCTCCTTCAGGCTCTGTTTCGGAAGGGTCAAAGTGACCGAAAAGATAACGGGCTTCGTCAAGAAGAAGCTCTTCTCGGGCGAAACGATCGGCGAATACCCCGTCGAAGCGCCTCCATCCATTTTCGAGACCGAGGGGCTCTGGATAATCTTTCCCTCCCTGCTCGTGGACGAACTTTCGGAAAAGAAATTTCACCCGATGGGAAGCTTTCACGCGGTCGAACACGCGCTCATCGCTGTTTTTCCGCTCCTCGCCCTCGCGGACAGGTGGGACCTCGGCGGCATCTCATATCTCCTCTACCCCGACTTCGGCACCCCCGCCATTTTCCTCTACGACGGCTATCCCGGCGGGATCGGCCTCGCGCGAAAAGGCTTCGCGGAGATGACGACCCTTCTTGAAAAGACGAGGGAGCTTGTCTCATCGTGCGAGTGCGAGATAGGCTGCCCCTCCTGCATCCAGTCGCCGAAATGCGGAAACGGCAACAGGCCTCTCGACAAGGAGGGCGCCGTCCACGCCCTATCCTTCCTCCTCGACAACGAATCAAAGGCGAGACTCCCCCGCATCTCCATGCCGAAGCTGCTTATCCATGCAAAAAAGCGGGACATCCCGAGAAAGCGGATCGTCTTCGACGTCGAAACGAAAAGGCTCGCCGAAGAAGTGGGCGGCTGGGGAAACATAAGGAAGATGGGCCTTGCCATAGCGGTCGTCAGGGACATTGATAACGACGAATGGCTCTCCTTCACCGAAAAGGAAGTGGACGACCTCGTGAAGACCCTCTTCAATGCCGAGCTCGTCATCGGGTTCAACACTTTAAGGTTCGATTACGAAGTTCTCGAAGGCTACACCAGGAAAGACTTCTCCAAGGTCCACAGCCTCGATCTTTTGGATGTCCTTTACCGCAGGAACGGCTTCCGCACATCCCTCCAGCACCTCGCCTCCGCAAACTTCGACGAGGGAAAGAGCGCCGACGGCCTCCAGTCCGTCAAGTGGTTCAGGGAAGGCCGCCTCGACCTCGTCGAAGAATACTGCAAAAAGGACGTCGCCCTCACCGAAAAACTATACCTCAAAGGGCTCAACGAAGGCTTCATCCTGCTCCCCAGAAAGACCGGAGAGATAGTCAGGATCAATGTTTTGAATTGGCTCGACGAAAAACCTTAAATCGTGTATAATGCCTTCCGTCGGGGCGTAGCGCAGCCTGGTAGCGCACTTGGTTCGGGACCAAGGGGCCGCTGGTTCAAATCCAGTCGCCCCGACCATAAAGAAACCTAATTCCAAAAAAATTGTCGGGGCACTGGTTTGAACCAGCGGCCAAGGGGAGGTAACGAGGGGAAAAGTTTCCCCTCGTAGTCAGTGCATCTTCGAAGTTGGGAAGGGATCTCGCAAGGGAAACCGAAAGGTTCCCCTTGCGGGAGCGACGGTAGTCGCGACGCCGATGTGCTCAAATCCAGTCGCCCCGACCATAAAGAAACCCAATTCCAACATTTTTCTCAATTCGGGGCGGCTGGTTTGCGTGAGAATACCGCTCGGGACGGAGTCTCTCGCTACTTCGCTAAAAGCCAAGCAGTTGGCTTTAGATGAAGAGGGTTTCAGGGGGAAAGAAGAGTTTCCCCCTGAGCAATTGTGCCCCCGAAGTGGCGGGGGGTGGTATTGTAGGGGGACCGCCTAAGGTCCCCTTTCAAGGAGCGGCCCCGCCGCGACCGCCGATGCGTTAGATCCAGCCCCGACCACTTAAAACCCTTTAAATCAACCACTTGCATTTTCACTCCCTTTCAGGGGTGAGGGTTTTGGAACCGATTGCAACTAAATCGGAATCAATTGCAACATAATCTAGGTCATAATCAAAAACGAACTGCCGCCCCTTGAATCAAAGCTTGAGAACCTCAAATAGCCATTCCCTATTGACCCTTCAGCCTTCCGTAATCAGCGCCGCACAAGCTTCGCTTTCATATAAAATTTCAATTTGAACGTAGTCTAAAGACCTGCGGCTACCTGTAAATGCTAACAGCAGCTCGTCCGATAACATCCGCCGGTGAAGGCTTCAAAGGAGCATCCCTTCCGAAAGGGGGGTATTACCGATAAACTCCCGTCCGGCAAGATTGAGGCCGGGAGGCCGAGCTACCTTTTTTCCTTTATCTTTTTGAAGGTCATGATCCCCGCCAAGAGCATCGCAACCGCAGCGGCAAGGAGATAGTAGGTCCTCGCGATATCCCTCCAGTAAAGAACGGCCCACACGACGGCAACGAAAATCCCCGGCGCGAAAGAGAGCCAGGGTATCCTTTTCCTGAAGGCCAAAACGAGCATGATGAAACCGCAGGCGATGTATATCAGAGAAATGACCGTTTCCGTCCCCCAGATATCGAAAAGACCGGGCGAAGGGCTTTTAAAGCCTCCCGAAGGGACAGCCTGGTTGTTAATTAAGAGGGAGGGCTGGAGCCAGCCGATGCTGGACGGACACAATTTTATCCAGCCAGCCATGTACCTCCACTGCCCTTTCTTCGGATAATCCGCCCTCTGGCCGGCTCTTATTCCGAGGTGCAAATGCGTTTCCAGAGGATTTTTCTTCGATCCGCCGTTCTCCCAGGGATCTCCTAGGTAAGCGAGGAGTTGTCCCTTTTTCACAGGCACGGGATCTATCTTCCAGCGGCTGGGACTGAGGTGGCCGTAAAGAGAATAAATGTTGTAGTGGGGATGGTCGACGATTACCAGCCACCCGTAGCCCCCGGCCTTTCCCGAAAAGCTGACGACCCCGTCGGCGATGGCGTAAACAGGCGTTCCCGCCGGGCGGTGATAATCCTCGGCAGCGTGGTACATCCGGCGTGTCAGCTTTGTATTAATTATCTTTCTGTCAACCAAGGCACATTCGCAGAACCACGCGTGGGATTCAATGTCGTCCTTTTCGTAGGTCTCGAGAGGAAAGCGGAACGGGAGCGAAGGATCGGCGGCGAATTTTTCCGTGTCCGCGACCTGGATTTTGTCCATCGCCGGGCATGGTTTCCCCGGCCGCGTGCAGCTTGTAAGAAGGATTGCCAAAAGCATCAAGCATGCAATACCGCTCCTCTTCATCATGACACCTCCAGCTTCCATCACCATTATACTCCCGCCCCCTTGTCGTTTCGAGCTGCAGGCCATTGCTACGCTCGCACACTACCTGCGCTGCTGAACACCTCCCGGCAGAGAATGTGTCCTGCCGCGACGTAAAGTCGTCTCTTGGCACAACATTTCACGCCCTTCGGGCTAAGTTTGGGCGGGAGGCTGAAGTTCGATAGGGAAATGGATTCCACAATTTTTCAGTTTTCAATCTTCACTTTTCAATTTTCAATACTCGCGAAGCCTTGCGGAGTTCTTTACTTCCCCGCGTCTTTGGCCTTGCTTATCCTGAAATCGGAGAACTGCACCTTTGTCTCGGAAAAAAAATGCATCCAGAGGAATTGGGCCTCGCCCGCGATGACGCATGATGAAGGCACCCACAGCCCGTTTTCGGTCGTCGCGTAAAGAGTGGTTGTCGTCATCTTCTCGACATGGTCGGGAAGAGGGTCGGTGGTAGATTCGACCTTGAGGGGCATCCCGGTGGAGGCGTCCAGCCAGGCCCTTCCCTTCATGGTCGATTTACCGTCGGCGCTTTTCTCGGTGAAAGTGAAGATCGACGCGGCCTTCCCATCGAGCGTCACATCGGATTTGTAAACCATCTTGACGCTCTTCTGGACGGACGGCTCGAAGGGATTGTCCCCGATCGACAGGCTGACCGATCCCTCCCCTTCTCCTTTCTTTTTTGAAGCTTCCTGCTTCTTTTCGTCTTCGTTCTTCTTCCTGGCTTCCGCCGTCACATCCTTGCCGTTCTCGAACGCAGAGATGAGCTCCATGTCGAGCTCATCGCCTTTATCCACCGTTCGGAACTTTACTGTCGAATCGCTCTCCACCGAACCGTCCTTCTTCTTGACTATCGTTGCCATGGTGAGGGTCCCCGGAACAATCTTCGCCTCTTTTGAAGCCGCCGCGAACCCGACCGCCTTCTTCCAGAGGTCCTCCCCGGGATCCTGCGCTGATGACGCGAGTGCGAAAGCTATCGTTGCCGCGAACATAAGGACCACAGGTGCTCTCATTAAAACCTCCGGAAATATTATATCAAGGAATTCCCTGTTTAAAATAACCGGAACCTTTCGGTTTTATCAACTTGCAGGCGTCCCTTCGCCGTCATCGATGCCATGTTCTTTGTGCGTCAAGGCGCAAAGCGAAGATCATGGATGGCATTTTTTCAAGGGTGAAACCGGCCGGCCGGGCTAACTTGTGGGAAGATCGCCTTCCATCATCACTGCAGTATTCCTGCCTGCCTGCTTCGAACGGTAAAGCGCCGTGTCCGCGGCGTTTATCATCTTCCTCACCGAGCTTTCGCCCATGGACGCGCGGTGGGTCGCGCCTCCCACGCTTATCGTGACGTGGCCGGCCGCCTGCGACTCAGGATGGGCCATTCTCATCTTTTCGACGGCTTCGATCATGGTCCGCGCTATGACAAGCGCCCCTTCCTTGTCCGTGTTGGGAAGAATCGCCGTGAATTCGTCCCCGCCGTACCTGCCGAGAAGGTCCCCGGGCCGCTGGAGGGCCGACTGTATCGCCTGGGCGACCTGCCTTATGCACTGGTCTCCCATCTGATGGCCGAGGTTGTCGTTGTATCTCTTGAAATAATCAACGTCTATCATCAGGATCGAAAGCGAGGTCCCTTCCCTGACCATCCTCCTGTATTCCGTCTCTAGGATCTCGTTGAGGCGCCTGCGGTTGAAGACCCCCGTGGTCATGTCTGTGACGCTCATGATCTCGAGCTCCCTCTGGTGTTCCCGGACCTTCTGCCTGGCTTTATGGAGCTTTAGCGCCAGAATAGCCGTTATTACTATCGTGAGAAGAGACATTCCTCTGTTCGTAAGGACTATCCATTCCGGGACCCCGGCCCTGTGGGAAAGGAAATAACCCGCGGCGAGGAAAAGGATGCACACCGCGGTGATGCCGTGGATCAGGCCTCTCTCCCCGGAGAAGAGAGCAAGGAGAATGACCACGCTGTACAGCATCCCGTCGGCCACTCCGAGCGGAGTAAGACTGTCGATCCAGAGCACGACCAGCGCCATGATAATGCACAAGCCCAGGTTGCCGATTTTTTCCCAGCGCATCGGGTCTCCTGCTATATAAAGTCAAACAGCGGGGGGGCGAAAGATGTTCCCCGTCCCGCTCCAGATATCGTTTGCCTGAACTTTTTGTTACGCTTAAATACTACACGAGCGAGGCTCGCGAGTCAAGGTTGCGCCAAACGATTGAGCAAGCTTCAAAATCATGCTAGATTAAAAACAGGAGGAGGAGCTTGTGGATTTCGGATCGAGGTTGTCGGCTCTTTCCCGGGAGGGAACCTGATGGACGCTTTGATGCTCGCGAGGCTGCAGTTCGCCGTCACATGCCTTTTTCATTTCATTTTCGTTCCCCTTACCCTCGGCCTCTCTGTCATGGTGGCGGTGATGGAGACCCTTTACGTCAGGAGGGGTGAAGAAAAATACCTGAGGATGACGAAATTCTGGGGCAAACTCTTCCTCATCAATTTCGCGCTCGGTGTAGTGACCGGGATAACGATGGAATTCCAGTTCGGGATGAACTGGGCGGAGTACTCGAAATATGTCGGGGACATCTTCGGCGCTCCCCTCGCCATCGAGGCAACGGTCGCCTTCTTCCTGGAATCCACTTTCATCGGGTTGTGGGTATTCAGCTGGGAAAAGGTTTCCAAGAAGATGCACGCGACATTCATCTGGCTGGTGGCCTTCGGGACGAACATGTCCGCGCTCTGGATCCTTCTCGCCAACGCGTGGATGCAGAAGCCGGTGGGCTATGTCCTCAGGAACGGCAGGGCCGAGATGAGCGATTTCGGGGCGCTTGTCTTCAATCCCTACGGCTGGCTGAAGTTCCTCCACACGAACCTTTCGGGCTACGTGATCGCCGCCTTCTTCGTCATGGGTATCTCCGCCTACCACCTTCTGAAAAAGAACGAGACGGAATTCTTCAGGGCGTCCTTCCGGATCGCGGCGGTATTCGGCTTCATCTCATCCCTCGGAGTGGCGATGGTCGGCGATCTAAACGGGCAGGAAGTGGCGAGGTACCAGCCCGCCAAATTCGCCGCCATGGAGTCGCACTGGGAGACCAGGAAAGGCGCTCCCATGGCTCTCCTTCAGGTTCCCCTGGAGAGCGAGGAACGGAACGCGGTGGAGCTTATAAAGATCCCGAAGATGCTGAGCATCCTCGCGACGCATGACCCGCACGCGGAAATAAAGGGATTGAAGGACATCCCCAAGGAGGACCGGCCTCCCGTCACGATAACCTTCTTCAGCTTCAGGATCATGGTCGGTTTGGGAACGCTCTTCATTCTCCTGTCGGGCATCGCTCTCTATCTTTCATTGAGGAACAGGCTCGAAGGAAAAACGCTGTTCCTCAGGATCTTGCTCTATTCGATCCCGCTCCCCTACATAGCCGCCCAGCTTGGCTGGATAGTGGCCGAAGTGGGCAGGCAGCCCTGGATCGTTTACGGCCTCATGAGGACCAAGGACGCCATATCGAGGAATGTCAGCGCGGGCCAGGTTCTTGTCTCCCTCCTTCTCTTCACCTTTTTCTACGGCATTCTGGGCGTGGTGGACATTTACCTCATGTACAAATTCGGGAAGAAGGGACCCGAGCCCTTGTCTTTGAAGGCGGAGGTGTAGGATGGAATACCAGGTGACATGGTTCGTTCTGTGGGGGGTCCTCTGGGCCGTTTATTTCATGCTGGACGGCTTCGACCTGGGCGTCGGGATGCTGATGAATTTCATAGCCCGGAGCGACGGAGAGAAAAGGCTTGTCATAAACACCATCGGGCCCTTCTGGGACGGCAACGAGGTATGGCTGATAACGGCCGGCGGCGCGACCTTCGCGGCTTTCCCCACGACATACGCCTACATGTTCAGCTATCTGTACCCCGCCCTCCTGATAATATTATTCGCGCTGATATTCAGGGGCGTGGCTTTCGAGTTCAGGGGCAAGGGCGAAGGCGATAAATGGAAAAGGAGCTGGGACATTGCCATCTTCGCAGGAAGCTCACTGCCCGCGCTGCTTTTCGGAGTGGCATTCGGCAACATCTTCCGCGGCCTCCCGATCGACGCGTCAGGCTACCATGGAACGCTTTTCTCGCTCCTGAACCCTTTCGGGCTCCTCTCGGGGGTCTTTTTCGTGATGATGTTCCTTCAGCACGGTGCTCTGTGGCTTTCGATAAAGACGGACGGAGAGGTGAGGGCGAGGGCGGAGAAGGCGTCTTCAGGACTGCTTTATCCGGTCATCTTCACCGCCGTCATATTCCTGACAGCGACGGCTTTCCCCTCGAAGTTCTACGACAACTTCGCGAAGGCTCCCCTGCTCGTCGCGGTTCCCATGCTGGCGGTCCTCGGATTCGCCGCGGCAAAGTTCATGACCGCGCGCGGAAAGTGGAAAGGCGCTTTCTTTGCTTCATGCGCCTCGATAATCGCCGTGATGGCTACCGGCATGATCAGCCTTTACCCCAACCTGATACCTTCCAGCATCGATCCCGCCCACAGCCTGACGATCTTCAACTCCTCTTCCAGCCCGTACACTCTTAAGATAATGACGATCGTCGCGCTGTTATTCGTTCCTGTGGTGATCGCCTACCAGTTTTGGGTTTACAGGGTTCTGAAGGGAAGACTCACGGTCGAAGGGGTGGTCAGGGACAAGCACAGCTACTGATCGGGAGGCTCACTCCCCGGTCACGCCCAGAGCCATTGCGAACAACTCCAGGGGATGGAGTATCTTTTTTTTCGTAAGGTTCGCCGACTGCATCCTGCAGGAACCGCAGGGCGTGACGACGACGTCGGCCCCCAGGAGCTCCAACTCTTTCCCGAGCGCTTTTCCCAACTCGTCCGCTATCCCGGCGTTCTCTTTCCTGATGCCGTATGTCCCGCCCATACCGCAACAGCTCTTGGTCTTTCCCGCGAACTTTATCGAAGGGATCATCTTAAGGAGCCTCATGTCCTTTTCGTCCGCGTCTATGGCGGCCGCGTGGCAAGGAGTCTGGTAGGCGAACGAGATGTCGAGCGGCCTGAGGTCCACGCCGCCCCCTTCAAGCAGGTCGGCAAGGAATTCGGATATGCAGACCGCCCTCTCCGCCATTTTTTCCGAGGATTCCGAAGGAAAGAAAGCAGGATGGTCCTTCATCACCGCGAGGGCGCACGAAGGCGCGGTAAAGACGATCCTCGCGTCCCCCTCGAGGTACGGAAGGAAATTCTTCTGCGTGAAGAGGACATCACCTGCCGCCGAATCGAAGAGCCCCTTGGACAACCTGCTTACCCCGCAGCACGCCTGAGGCGGAACTATCACCTCGACCCCAAGTTTCTGAAGTATCCTGACAGCGGCGAGAGTCTCCCCTTCCCTGTTGTAGATGTTGCCGTAGCAGCCGTAAAAGAGTACCGCCTTTTTTCCCGTGTTGCCCTCGAAACGGTAAAGCTTCCCGGGGTCGAAGGCGGTTATCCCGTCCGGCATGGATATGCCCAGGTCTCTCCTGAAACCTGTCAGCTTTTCACCAAGGAACCTCGCCGCGCGCGATCCCGTGAGCGGAGCCGACGCCCTCAGGAAGGCGCCGGGGAGCTTGTAAGGAAGCGACGAGAACGATGTGAAGAACTTGTTCCTCGCCTTTCTGATCGCACCGGAATACTCGCCGAGGATGAGCGAGGAGATCGGCGAGATGTCCACTCCGGTCGGGCAGTGGACTGCGCATTCCGAGCAGTTTAGGCAGGAATCGAAGATGTCGAGCGCGGCGGACGATCCAAGCGTTTCATGGGCCAGGCTCCCGTCCATGACCGCCTGAAGAAGGTGGGCCCGCCCGCGGCTGGAGAGCGGATCAAAACCGGTCGCCTGAGCGGTGGGGCAGAAATCCCTGCATGTCCCGCAGCCGTGGCACCTCTCTATCTCCAGGCTCCATTTCTCCGAAGAAAGGGCGCCTCTCAGAGGAGTTCTTTCGTAGGAGGGAGAGAACCGGGTGCCTTCCGTGATCGGCGCGGGATCCTCGCAGGCTATTATGCCCGGGTTGAACATGTTACCGGGGTCCAGCTCTTTTTTGATGTTTATGAACAGGTCAACGAGGCCCCCGTAAACAATCCTGAGGTAGGGGGTCCTGAGCCTTCCGTCACCGTGCTCCCCGGCAAGAGAACCGCCCAGGGAAGCGATCAGCCTGGCCGTCTCTTCGGCTATCACGGGGACAAGGCCGAAGTGCCTCGGGTCGGTGAGGTCCATCAGCGGGTTGACGTGGAAATTGCCGTCGCCGCTGTGCCCGAAGATGACGGCTTCGATCCCTTCTTTCCGAAGGATGGAAGTTACTCCCCTCACATATGCGGGGATGTTCTCCGTCGGCACGGCTCCGTCCTCTATGAACCTGACCGATTTGAGCTTTCCCCGTCCCCTGTTCAGAAGCGGGCTGGCCGCCTTCCTGAAAGCCCACACCTTTTCCTTCTGGGAAGCGTCCGCGGGGATCGCGAACTTGCCCGCTGAGGAAACGCTCTTCAGGATCATCCGGAGAGTCCCGTCGGCCTCTTCCCTCGTCGTCCCGTCGGCCTCGATGATGAGAATGGACCCGCACCCGTCGGAAACTGGTATTGGAAATCCGCCCTGCCCCTTTCTTACCATCTCTATGAATGTCCTGTCGAGGAGCTCGCACGCGGACGGCCCGTGAGGGACTATTTCCAGCGTCGCCTCCGCGGCTTCGGCGGCGTCCGAGAACTCCGCGATCGCCAGCGACCTGAATTCCCTGAGGGGCGTCATTCTAAGAGAAGCCCTGGCGAAGATCCCCAGGGTCCCCTCCGACCCCGCGAAAAGAGGCAGAAGGTTTATCTTTCCGTTTTCACCAAGGCAGCCTTTCAGGTTGTATCCGGAAGTGTTCGCTTTCGATCTCGGCCATTTTTCGATGATCCTGTCCCTGTTGTTCTCTATCAGAAGGGCCGCCTTGCGTAGCATCCCGTGCGAATGCTCCTCCGGCGGGAGCGCCCTGTTCTCGACCTTTACGATCGTCCCGTCGGAGAGTATCACTTCGACCCAGTTCAGCCATTCGAGGGTCCCGCCGTACTTGACGCTCCTGGCCCCCTTGGAATTGTTGGCTATCATGCCGCCTATCGTGCAGAAATCCTGGCTGGAGGGGTCGGGAGGAAACACAAGCCCGCCGACGGCCAGCGCCCTGTTTAGCTGAGCGAGGACCACTCCCATCTCCACGACGGCCTCCTCAGGGCCAATGATCTCAGCCTTTCTCATGAACCTTGAATGGTCGGTCACGATCCCGCGTCCTACGGTCTGTCCCGCGAGGCCGGATCCCCCGCCCCTCATCGTGACGGGGATCATCCTGTCTCGGGCGTATTCGAACGCCCGGAGCATTTCCGCGGTATTCCCCGGGAACGCCACGGCCTCCGGGGTCATCCTGTATATGCATGCCGCGCGCGAATAGACCGCCCTCGTCGACGGTGAATCGTCCAGAAAATCCCGGGGGAGTTTCATCCTTCTGCCTTTAGATATTTGACTGTTCGCGGGAAAAGTCGTATAAAATAACGGGAGGGTGAAAAATGAAACTTCTTATCGTTGACGACATGAGATCTTTTCTCGACCTGGAGCAGACTTTCCTGAGGCGGGCGGACTGCCAGCTCCTGACCGCGTCTACCGGGCTCGAAGCAATAAAGGTGGCTGAACAGTCCCATCCTGATATCATCCTTCTCGACATAGAGATGCCGGAACTTAACGGCATCGAAGCGACTAGGATATTGCAAAAACACCCAAAGCTCAAGGAGATTCCCGTGATTGTAGTATCTTCGACCACGCGTAAGGACGAAGCGCTGAGGGCCGGGGCGAAGGATTTCCTTCAGAAGCCCGTCGACGAGGCGACCTATCTGAGCGCCATCCTGAAGCATGTACCCCTCAAGATCAGGAAGGACAAGAGGGTCCGCCTCCTGGCGCAGTGCGAGTATAGCCACGACAACGTCAAGAAAACCGCGAGGATCAAGGACGTTTCGACCACGGGGATTTTCCTGGTGACAGGCAATCCGATGGATATCGGAAGCAAGGTTGACCTTTTCTTCCCCATTCCCCTGAACGGGGGAAAAAAGGAGATACGCACCGAGGCTATCGTGGTGAGAAAAGCCCTTGACGGATACGGCCTGGGTTTCTTCCAGATGTCCGAAGGGGCTAAACTTTACCTCGAAGAGTTCGTGGAGGCCCACCCTGAATAATCTTCTCCGCTTCCTTGCCGTCGCGGCCGCCCTTTCCCTTCAGGCCGCTCTCTTCGCGGCGCTGCCGGTGATAGACGCTGCCGCGATTCCCGAGGCTCCGAGCGACCACCAGGCGGCGATGATCGTCATCTTGACGGCATGGAACCCGGACAAGGCGGAGTATCTCGAGCTGGCGAAGGACCCGAAAATCTGCATCGAGGATTTCAACATACTGGCGTGCCTGCAATCGAAAAGCGGCGCGTCGATGAAGGATATGTGGCGGTGGCGTAAGCTTCACCTGGGCTGGCAGGACATCGTGGCGAAGATCAGGCTTTCGCTCGACGATGTTGTCCCGAAATCGGAAAAGAAGTGGCCGGAACCCTACCTGAAGTGCTGGTCGTACTGGCGGGAGCGGGGCGGACCGGCCGGAAAAACCGTTGTCGCGGATTACGATTTCGAGAAACTGGCCGAAGTGCTGACCCTTCAGAAAGCGACGGAACAGACCGCTGACGGAGTGATAGAAATGCTTCAGAAAGGCGGAAGCTTCAGGAGCCTTTCATCGGCGCACCTGGCGGAGAAAGCTAAAGCTCCGAAGGGGAAAAAGCCGAAAAAATAGGTCCCTTCGGAGGAAACAAACAGGGGGGGGCGCCGCGCCGTCCCGCGGACAAGAACGGAGAGACGATTGGATCTGCACCTAAAGGCAAGCTCGATGGCTCTTCCGAAAGCGCTGGCCCTTTCTTTCCAGAGGAAGGAGTCCGGCGCCCTCATAGTCCAGGCCGGAGAGATACAGAAAAGGATATACCTCGACGGCGGTTCGGTCATCTTCGCCACATCGAACGACAGGAACGACCGCCTGGGAGAGATGCTGATCCGCAGGGGCGTCATTTCCGTTCAGGATTTCCTTCTGGCCTCCTCCCGGGTCGGTCCGGGAAAAAGGTTCGGGACGATCCTTATTGAAATGGGGCTTTTGACTCCGGAACAGCTCGTTTGGGCGGTTAAGGAACAGGTGAAGGAGATCATCTTCTCCCTCTTCGGCGAACTTTTCATCTCTTACAGGTTCGAGGGCGGAGCGCAGGCGGGGAACGAGGTCATCACTCTTAACATCAACACCCCGGAACTGATACGCCAGGGGATCCTCTCGATGGACAGGATCTCCTGGGTGCTGGCGGATTTCGAGAAGCAGCAGGGGTACATGACCCTCACCAAGCCACCGGAGAGCCTGATGGGGATCCTTTCGCTAAGCAAGACCGAAACGGACCTTCTCTTCTCTCTGAAAAAGGGTGGCGCTTTCCCCTCCCTGTTCTCTTCGCACCCGATCAACATACACGCTTCCATCCTGAAATTCCTCTGGGCTCTTTATATCCTGGGTTATGTCGAGATCGGGGAAAAACCTGACGAGAACCTGATCCAGGAGCTCGATGTGACGGGCGAGGACCTCGGGATCTGAGCCTAGGCCCGGGGCGCCGGGGCGGCTTCCCTTTCGCGCTCCTTCCACATGTACAGGAAGAGCAGTATGCTCCATGAGATCATGAAAAGGTCCCTGACGAACACCTTCGAGACGGCTTCGGTGGCCCCCGTGTGCCCGAAGCATCCGCAGTTTATGTCCAGGCCTCTGAACCACGCCTGACCAAGGAGCACCAGGAATGCCGCCATCATGATGTTCACGAGCGCTACTCCGCCCCGGTCGAACACGGTCAGGATTAGCGAAAGAGCGATGACTCCTTCCACCCAGGGCACGGTTATGGCTATAATGTTGACGACCGATCTGGGGAAAAAATCATAGTGGGAGATGTCGAGCGCGAAGCCGGCGGGATCGAGTATCTTGGGAACGGCCGCCGCCATGAACGTCACTGCAAGCATTAGCCTGAAGACGATCCCGGCGAGTTTTCCTCCTCCCATTCCCAGATAGATGAGGAGACCTGAAACGGAATAGAAGACGAGCATCGCCGAGAAAAGGAGCAACGCCCCCCGGTCTCCCAGGAAAGGCATGAAAACCTTTATGGCGGTCTTCATTTCATCGGCGCCCAGCACGGAAAACAGAGTCCATGCGAATAGCGAAACCGCGGAAAGGGATGATAGCGAAAAGTATCTCTTCAGATTCACTTCTGGGCGCCGGTCTCTATAGGTTTCTTGCTGCGGATCCAGCCGGGGAGGCCGTCCTGGTCGACCGCCACCTTGGAGTCTGGTATTCCCCTTGATATCAGTTCCTTGGCTACTTCCTCGGAAGTGCCGCACGAACCTCCGGAACAGTAAACTATGAGAAGCTGGGCCTTTTTGAGTTTTTGCTCGAATTTCCTGAAATACTCATCGACCTGGCCCTCGGGTATGTTTATCGCCCCCGGTATGTGGCCCAGAAAGTATTCCTCAGGGGACCTTGAATCGATGAGGACCACGTTCCCGCCTTCTCTCAGGTAGAGCTGCGTCTCTTCCGTGGTGACCATCCTGAAACCGGTAAGGGTCTTGTTCTCCGCTGCGATTATCGAGATCCCTTCCGGCGAAACGATATTGTAGACGAACCCCATTGCGGATCCGATGATGAGAATAACCAGAGCCTGAATCGCATATTTCTTCATCCATATACCTCTCAAGTAGATAATTATATGTTCCCAACCGGCTTTCTGTCAAGATTATTCCCGGCTGAATTCCCTGATATGTTTCTCTGGTAGAACCTTCCGTCCCTGAGGAAGGGTTCCAGGCTCGAAGAAATTATAGGATTCCCCTCATCCTCCAGGGCCGAGGCGATCACGGCCATGAGCAGCTTGACTCCTTCGGTCCTCAGCACGGGATAGTTCTTCGATATCCCCATGATCATGAAATCCTCTTCAAGCCTCAGGGAAAAGAAAACATGCTGTACCAGCCTCCCCTCGGCTACAACCCACTTGAAAAGAAGCTCATTTTCGTCCGATGAAACATAGCAGTTGTTGAAATTGAACGAAATATCCTTGCCCGTCAGCCTGTAAGAAAATGCGGGAGGCGATTTCCATATCCCCAGGAGGTCGGCGGGCTTTCTCAATTTTACGTGCGGCATTTCTTCTTCTCGTAAGTGAAGTAGAACAGATTCCTTCCCTCGCTCATCCACTTTGTTTCGTACCTCGTCCTGAACGGATAGGGAGATTCCCTTCTGAAAGCATCTGGGCCGTCAGCGTTCGCGAAGTCTGCCACGTCCCTGATGTCGGTCATCGCCTGTTCCGCGAGCGGAAGGTGGTCCGTGGCGAGATGGAGGATCCCGCCGTCCTTGATCTTCCGTGCAGCGAGAGAGAAGAACTCCTTCACGAAAAGCCGCCTGTCCTCGTGGCGTTTCTTAGGCCACGGGTCCGGGAAGTTGACATACAGGTCCGAGATCTCCCCGTCGCCGAAAACAACCTGAAGTACTATGAAACCATCGCCTATCAGCGGCAGGCAGTTGGCCGTCCCTTCCTTTTTAACTTCACGGACAAGCTTCCTGAAGCCTTCCCCGAAGTGCTCGATCCCTATGAAAAGGTCTTCCGGCCTCGACCTTGCCATCTGGTGAAGGAACTCGCCGTGGCCGAACCCCACTTCCACGGAGAGATCCTTGTAAGAAAAAAAATTGCCAAAGGCCAGGGGCAGGGACTCTTCCTTCCACCAGTCCCCTATCTCGAATCGCGGGAAAGCTTCCCACGGGGGCGGCAAGTTCAGGGACATCGTTTCAGGCTCTGCCTATGCCTGTATAGGCGAAGCCGAGCTCGCGGCAATGGTTCGGATCGAGAAGGTTCCTGAGGTCGATTATCACCGGGCTCTTCATTATCTCTTTCAGCCTCGGGAGATCCAGGGTTTTGAACTCGTTCCACTCCGTCGCGATGACGAGCATGTCGGCGTCCTTCGCCGCTTCCGCGGCCGACCCGACGACATCGAGCCCGGGAACCTCCCTGAGGGCGTTCGCGGAAGCTTCGGGGTCATAAGCCTTTACGGCTATCCCCTTGCTCATGAGTATTTCGGCGATCTTGAGCGCGGGAGATTCCCTCACGTCGTCCGTGCCGCCCTTGAACGCCAGGCCTAGAAGCGCCGCGGTCTTTTTCTCCCCCCCGGCAGCCGCCAGCACTTTGCCCGCGGCGAATTCCACCTGCTCCCTGTTCGCCTGCTCGGCCGCGTCCACGAGCCTCAACGGCGAACCGAACGCCCTGGAAGTGTCGAGCAGGGCCTTGGTGTCCTTGGGGAAGCACGAACCTCCGTACCCCGGCCCGGGCAGTAGGAACGCCGGCCCAATCCTCTTGTCCATTCCCATCCCCTGGGCGACGCTCGCTATGTCCGCGCCGACCTTCTCGGCGAGCCTCGAGAGCTCGTTGACGAACGATATCTTAACCGAGAGGAAAGCGTTCGAGGCGTACTTGATAAGCTCCGAAGATGCCCTGTCGGTCACCAGGATGGGCGCGTTGGCCTTTCTCATCGGTTCGTATAGATCGAGCAGGACCTTGAGCCCCTTGGGGTCGTTGCACCCGATTACTATCCTGTCGGGGTTCATGAAATCGGCGACGGCGCAGCCTTCCCTGAGGAATTCGGGGTTGCTGGCCACGGCGAACGTGTCCCCGGAATGGTTTTCCATCATTATCTCTTCGAGCCTGGCGCCCGTGCCGACCGGCACTGTGCTCTTGGTGACCAGAACCTGGTAGGATCGATGGTTCCTCGAAAACGTCCGCACCGCCTCGTAAACGTACTTCATGTCGGCGGATCCGTCCGGGAGGGGCGGGGTTCCTACCGCCAGGAAGACGACGTCGGCCTCGGAGATGGATCTTTCGCCGTTCACTTCGAAAGAGAGCCTTCCGGCCTTCTGGTTCTTCTCGACGATCTCTTTGAGGCCGGGTTCGTAGATGGGCATCTCGTTCTTCCTGAGCCTGGAGATCTTGTCGCTGTCGAGGTCGACGCATGTAACAGAGAGCCCGTATTCCGAGAGGCACGCTCCCGTCACCAGGCCCACGTATCCCGTTCCTATCACTACCACTTTCATTTTTTATGCTCCTTCAGATACCATTTGACGAATTTCTCAAGTCCTTTTTCTATCCTGACCTTTGGTTCAAAATCTATCAGATTAGCGGCTTTCGACACGTCCGCGTAAGTCCTGTAGACGTCTCCTTCAGGGAGAGGCTTTTCAATTATCACCGCCTTCTTCCCGATTATCTCCTCGGCGAGGCTGATGAGCCTCTGGAGCTGGACGGTATTGGACCCTCCGATGTTGATTATCTCATATCCCGCCACCCTCTCCGCGGCCCTGATGACTCCGGCCACTATGTCGTCCACGTAGGTGTAATCGCGTTCGGTCTTTCCGTCGCCGTACCTCTCGAAGGTCTCTTCGCTGACTATCGACCTGACGAGCTTGTATATCGCCATGTCGGGCCGCTGCCTCGGGCCGTAGACGGTGAAGAAGCGGAGCGCGTAGACCTGGAAATCGTAAAGGTGATGATATGTGAAAAGCATCGTCTCGCAAGCTTTTTTCGTGGCCGAATAAGGCGAGATCGGCCAGTCGGCCCGTTCCTCCTCCCGGAACGGGACCTTGCTCCGGTCGCCGTAAATGCTCGAGGTGGAGGCGAAAACGATCTTCTTCTGGGATGTTTCCTTCATCGCCTCGAGGAGCCTCAATGTCGCCAGGTAGTTCAGCTCCAGGTATGATTCCGGCTCTTGTATCGACCTCCTCACCCCGCCGCGGCCCGCGAGATGGACAACGACGTCGAACCCCTCGTCGAGCAGCGCCCTGACCCCCGCTTTCTCCCTGAGGTCCATTTCGACAAAGTTGAATCCGTTCTGGCCGCGAAGGCCCGCGATGTTCCTCTCCTTGATCTCCCTGTCGTAATAGGGATCGAACGAGTCGACCGCGACGACGTGGTCTCCCCTTTTCAGGAGTGCTTCGCAGAGGTTGGACCCGATGAACCCCGCAGCGCCCGTTAGAAGTATCTTCATTGCTGTTTCTTCTCCTCTTCCGCCTTTTTCTCCGCTTCGGCGGCTTCACGCGCCTTCTTCTCGATGTACCATTTCACGATGCCGGACTTCTGTATCCCCTCCGCAGCCGCCGAAAGCGACTTGTACACGGACGGATCGTTGACAAGCCCGCCGACCGTTCCCTCTCCCTTCTCGACCTTCTTCAGGATCTCGTCGAGCGAGCGGTTTATCGATATGAGGCGCTCCGCCATCTCCCTGCCGTACTCTTCGTCGACCACGAGCTTGTGCAGAAGCGAATCAGAATCCTCGAGCGATTTCGAGAAGACCGACAGCGCGGCGAAAAAGTCGACCATCGACTGCCTTGCGTCCCTTCCGTCGTCGAGTTCCGTCACCAGGAGTCCCAGGACTCCTTTTCCCTCGTTGATTCCGGCAAGGAGCTTGTTGAGCTCTTCAATGGAATCCCTGAGGTCCCTGGCGGCCTTGTCGCTCCCGCCGTCCTGAGCCATCAGCCCACCGGCGAGCCCCCGCCCTTCGTCGAGCCTTTTGGTGATCTTCTCGAGGTCTTCAAGGATCCGCCTCGTGTGCTCGATCATCTCGTTGCCCAGCTGCTGGTCGCTGAGAAGCCTCGAGACCGGGCCTCCGCCTTTCTGCGCCTGGACGACCAGGGCGTTCATGTTCTTGTTCAGTTCGTTGAGGGTCGCCATGATGTCCTGGGCGCCCTGTCCGAGCTCGCGCAGGCTGACGGGCGCGTAGTTCTTTATTTCCGAACCCGGGAGCAGGTTCTGGGGATTGCCTGTCTCGCCGGGCACTTTTTCAAGGCTGATGAACTTGTCCCCGAGGAGCCCGAGGCTCTTTATTATCGCCCTGGTGTCGCCGTTGATCCGCGGGAGGAGCTTGGACGATATGCGGTATGTGACCTTCACGGTCGTGTTGTCGCTGTCCTCGGAGAAATCGAGCTTGGAAACGTAGCCGACTTCGACCCCCTGGAACCAGACGCTGCTTCCCTCTTTCAGTCCGGAAGCGTCGGGAAAGAAGGTGAAATACTCCGCCTTCCTCTCGAAGAGCCTCTGCTTGCTCGTTATCCCCGCTATCGCGAGCCCGACAACGATCAGCGCGACCGCCACCATCAATCCTATCTTGTAGAGGTTGTCCCTGTTTTCGGGTTTCATGTCACACCCTCCCTGAAAGGTATTCCTTTAGAACCGGGTGAACGCTTTTCTTCGCTTCTTCAAGGGTTCCCGAGAAGGCGATCCTTCCCTCGTAAAGGAAAGCCACCTTGTCGGCCACGAACGCCATGGAACGGATGTCGTGGGTCACCACGACCGACGTGACGTGGAATTTTTCCTGGGTCTTCCTGATCAGGCTGTTTATCTGGTCCGAGGTCACCGGGTCCAACCCTGCCGTGGGTTCGTCGTAGAGTATGCACTCCGGCTTGGAGATGATCGACCTGGCGAGGGCGACCCTTTTCCTCATGCCTCCCGAAAGGTCGTGCGGAAAAACCGCTTCCGTGCCCTCCAGTCCGAGCGTGTCCAGGGCGTCCGATATCCTTTCCTTGATCTGCGCCTCGTCGACCCTCTGCTCGCGGAGCGGAAAAGCGACGTTGTCGTAGACGTTCATGGAATCGAAAAGGGCTCCCCACTGGAACATGTAGGAGATCTTCTTTCGGACCTCCAGCCATTCCCGCTCGCCGTAATCCGTGGCGTCCTCTCCGTCGATGAGGAGGCGTCCCGCGTCCGGGTACATTAGGCCGATCGTGATCTTCAGCAGGACCGACTTGCCGCTCCCGGATCCTCCGAGGATGACGAGGGTTTCCCCTTTTCCGACTGACAGGTCGATGCCTTCAAGGACCTCTTTTTTTCCGAAGGCTTTCTCGATGCCCTTGTATGAGATCAGGTCTTTCATGTCGGCTACAGCGTCAGGAACAGTTTCGTAAGGAAGAAGTTCGAGATCAGTATCACAATTGAAGAGAGAACGACCGTGTAAGTGGTGGCCCTCCCCACGCCGTCGGCTCCCCCTTCCGCCTGGAAGCCGTTGTAGCAGCTGATCAGTGTCACGAAGGTGGCGAAGAAGAAAGTCTTCCCAAGCCCCGAGAAGATGTCGTTGAACTTGAGGATCCTGAAGACATGTTCCAGATAGAATCTCGCCGATATGTCCAGCTGCATGACGGATATTATCATTCCGCCCAGTACGCCGAGGGCGTCCGCGATAAGGACAAGCATCGGGAGAGTGAGCACGAACGCGTACATCCTCGGGCATACCAGCTTCCTCACGGGATCCGCCCCCATCGACCTCAGGGCGTCGATCTGCTCCGTGACCTTCATCGTTCCGAGCTCCGCCGTTATGCCCGCGCCGACCCTTCCTCCCACCATTATGCTTATGAGAACCGGCCCCAGTTCCCTGGTCATGGACAGCGATATGACCTCCCCGATGTAGAGCTTGGCCCCGAAAGCCTCAAGGGAATATGCCGTCTGGATGGCGAGGACCATGCCGATGAAAAGGGCGGTTATTATGACTATGGAGAGCGACTGGTAGCCCATGAGGACCATCTGGTAGGAGATCTGCGGAAATTCGGGACGCGAAGAAAAAAGGCTCCTCACGGTCCTCGAAGCCAGAAGTGAGATGCCTCCCAGAGTTTCGATCCTTTTCTTCGCTCCCTGGAACGCCATCTCAGCTCATCGCCACGGACGGGTGTACGACACCTCGTCGCTCTTGCACCCCGTGTCGGGGCAGAACACCCTGACCTTCACCGTGTCCCCCCTGAGGACCTTTTCGTACATGTAACCCACCAGCCTGCCGTTCTTTTTGAGCTTCGTGTTCTGCACGACGCCGTCCACGAGCACGACCGTGTCTTCGGTGAAACCGCTGCCGTTGAGCTTGAAAGACCTTTCCGAGGAAACGTATTTCAGTTTGACTATTACGGGAGGAGTTCCTGAACAGGTGGCCAGGTATGGCTCGATCAGAGGATAGAGGACATCCGTCCTGATGCCCCTGTTGAGATCCGGGTTCTCGCAGTCGTCGTCAAGTGCAGTGAAGACGTGCATGGCGATCACCTCGTTGTCAGAATCCAGCACCGGAGACCCTGAAGAACCTGCCTCGACATCCAGGTTGTAACCTATCGCCTGAGCAGTCTTTACCCCGGCAAGGCTCTTGGCCAGGACGGTAGCACCTCCGTCGGCGTCGCTATGGACGGCGAACTTCTTGACTCCGCCCATCGGGTGCTGGGGGATCCAGACCACCTCGTCCTTGACCGGCTCCCTGTCGTCCAGCGTCAGGTACCCGTATCTAGAGGCGGGATTGTCGTAAGAGAACCTGATGAGTGCAAGGTCGGTATTGTAATCTTCCATTACAAGCTGGCAACCCGCCGAGACGGTGTCGTAAGCCTCCTCGTTCCCGCCGCACGACGTCTTCTCGAATTTCCACCTGACCTCTGCGCTCGCTGCCGTCGCGGCGTCGTAGATACAGTGCTGGGCGGTCACGAAAAGCCCGTCCGGCCCTGCGAGGAACCCCGTGCAGAAATGGAGGGTGCCGTTCGCCTCGAACATTATCCTGCCAACCTTGTCCCCGATGCCCCTGAGAACCGCGTCGCTGCAGGCGGGGTCCTGGCGGTCGTCGTTGCCGCAAACTCTTTCCGGGCTTCCGGCACCGCTTATCTCGGATAATCCCACTCCAACCCTGTCGACGGAAAACGATGCTCTTCCGGCCGAAAACATCCGGACAAGCGCCGCCTCTCCGTCCACCGAGGGAAGCCAGAAATCGCCGGTGAAAGGGCCTTTGAGACTAAAAACGGCCTTTCCGTGATCCCCTCCGCGAAAAACATCTATCCTTTCACCTTCTCCGAGAGAAACCGCGGAAAGATGGACCTTTACGAACCCAGCCCCTTCAAAGACCACGGGAAGGGTCCACGACCCGCCTTCCGAGAGAGCCGGCGATGCGGCGCGGTAATCCGCCACGTATCCCGCCAGCGACTGGGCGCAGAGCGGGAACACGCAAAGGGCCATGACCATTACAAACAGGAATCGTCTCATGATATTCGAACCTCCGAACCTCTCCCTGTAGCGGAGAGGAGTCAATGTAATGAAAATCCAGGGCTGGAACCCGTTCACTGGTCGGCTTCGCCGAGAGCTTTCATGCCCTGCGAGATAACTTCGTCGAGCTCCCAGACGGAAGGCATTTCGGTGTAGATCCTGAGGGCGGGTTCCGTGCCGGACTGTCGGAAAAGGATCCACGCGCCACCTTCGAGGAACAGTTTCGTCCCGTCGAGGCTGTTCACGTCCACGACTTTCTTGCCGCAAAGTTCCTTCGGCGGCCGGGCGGCCAGGTTCTTCACCTGCCTGATCCCTTTCTCGGGCTCCACCGCGAAATCCTTCCTCCTGAAATGGAACTCACCGTAGCGGTCGTAGAGCTCCCTGAGAAGCTGCCTGGTGGTCTTCCTAGTCTTCGCGAGCATCTCGCACAGGATCAGGTCTATGAGTATCCCGTCCCTTTCGGGGAGAAATCCCTGAAAAGTTATGCCTCCGCTCTCTTCCCCGCCGATAAGGAGCGATTCCTTCATCATCAGCTCGGCGATGTACTTGAACCCGACGGGCGTGTTGGCGCAGGGCAGTCCGTGATCGTCCGCTATCTTTTTGAGGTAGAGGGTGTTGGCGTTGTTGGTGGCCAGCAGGCCCTTCATCCCCTTCTCCTCGATCATGTAGAGCGCCAGCAGGGCGATCATCTCCAGCGGCGAGAAGAAGCCTCCGTCGCCGTGGACCCCCGAAGTCCTGTCGCCGTCGCCGTCGTTCGCGAGCCCGACGAGCGCCCCTTCGTTCTTCACGCTGGAGGCCAGCAGCCCCAGGTATTCCTCTTTCGGCTCCGGCGCCAGCCCTCCGAACAGGGGGTCCCTCTCTCCGCGCAGAGTGGTCACGGAGCAGGTCTGGCTCTTGATGAGGTGTTCGAGGTCGAACCCGCAGACGCCGTTCATGGAGTCGACCACGATCTTCAGGCCGGAGCTCCTTATCAGGGAGAGATCTACGAGCGATTCGAGCAGGTCGTAGTACCCTTCGTTAAGCGGCGTCTCTATGATTTTCTCCTGCTTCTTCGCCTCCCTGAAGGGCATGCTCCTCACGGGATTCTTGCCGATGCAGTCCTCGACCGCCCTGGTGGTTTCCGGAAAAGCGCTGCCGCCGAAGCGCTCCTTTATCTTGAAGCCGTTGTACCTGAAATTGTTGTGGCTTGCGGTTATCACTATTCCCAGGGGAATCTGCCGCTTCTTGACGAAATACGAAACGTGGGGAGTCGGGCAGGCAGCCGGGCTGAGGAACACGGTTATTCCGTTGCCCGCGAGCACCTCGGCGGCGGTCCTGGCGAAATCTTCGGAAAAGAACCTCCTGTCGAAGCCTACCGCGACCTCCTTGCTCTCCCCCTTGTAGTCGATGTAGTCCGCCACGGCCTGGGCGACCATCCTGAGGTTCTCGAATGTGTAGTTGTCGGCTATGACCCCCCTCCAGCCGTCGGTACCGAACTTGATCACGTTGTTCATCTTCTTCTCCATGCAAAGACGAGCGCCTACTCCGGAAAGGGCCTATCCGCGTTCAGGTCGCTCATCACCATCTCCATGTCGGGTTCGACAGTTTCGAAAAATCTCTCGATCTTCTTGGCGTTTAGCAGCTTCTCCCTTTTCCTGCAAAGGATGACGTCCTCGGCCTCGGGAAAAGTGGACCTCACGGTCACCGCTTCCTCGAGGGCGCCGTTGAGGAGGTGAAGCGCGTGCTGCATGTGCTTTATTTCAGGGCTCGCGGGGTAAAAACCGGAAGCGGCGTCGAGGACCTTCTTTGCCGGGCCGCGCTTCTTTTGCCTGAGCAGGGAGAACGCCAGGATCAGCCGGGGGATGAGCCCTTCATCCTTGCGGATGGCTTTCTCGCAGTACTTGCCGGCTTCGTCCCAGCGGCCCGAGGAAGCCTTTACGCATGCCTTGAAAAGGAGCGGTTCGTAACCTTCGCCTGCTTCCCTGATCCACCTGTCCGCTAGCTTACGCGCTTCCCCGGGGTTTCCCGCCATCAGGTTCGAAAGCGCGGCAAGCTTGATCGTCTCCAGAGGAAGGGGCTTTTCTTCAAGAGCTTTGGAAGCGTACCTCACTGCATCTGCGAATTTTCCCGTTTCGGCGGCGAACCTCGCCATGAAAGCGGCCAGCGGAAAACTCTCTCCCGCGAGTTCTTCCGCCGAGACAAGCGGAGGATAGGCTTTCTCCCATTCCATCGCGGCGAAAAAGCTCTCCGCCCCTGCGATGAGCGACCTGTATTTCGATCCGTTCTTTCCGGGGCTGTCTCCAAGGAACTCCCATTTTTTTGACAGGAAGAGCTCCCTCAGCCGCAGTCCCTTGAAATCGCTCTTGGCCTGGGAAGCCCATTTTCCGATGAACCCTCTCCTGTCGATCGTCTTCCTGCCGCAAAGCTCACCGAGAAGCGTTTCGAGCCCGGCTTTCGTCACGATCAGTTCCTTTTCCAGCTCTTCCAGAGAAGCAGCAAGGGACCTGTTCTCCTTCTGCAAGCGTGACTGCTGGCTCCTGAGTTCGTCGCACTCCCCCGAGCACCGCGATTGATTTTTCTCCGGGGCTCCGTCCGGGCCATGAACGCTCTCGGACCCCCTGAAGGAAGTCTGGATCACAGGGTTGCGGCCGCATGTCCCGCATCTCTGAGAACGGGCGTCTATCAACGCTCCGCAGCTCTGGCAAATGAAGCTTGTCCTGTGTTTTCCCTTCATGATGTCCTTTTCAGCTCCGCTACCGGCGATCCTCCGGCACTTCGCGGCAACTTAAAAACCGCTGCCGAAAGCTCCCGGTCAATGGAACAGGATACCTCAAATCGTCAATATCCTCAACTTTTTATTGATCGTTTGCCGGCCTCCGGGGGGCCGGGTGGAAGCCATGCGGCCGTCTCCCCGGGATCATCCCGTCCCGGCGGGCGGATGCCGTCCCAGCAGGAACATTGCGATCGTGAAATATATCAGGATCGTGCAGATGTCCGAAACGGCCAGGGTGACAGGGCCCGCCGCTATCTTCGGATCTACCCTGAACAGGTGAAGCAAAGTCGGTATTGTGAGACCCCAGGCGTTGTCGATCACGATGACCGCAAGGATGCTGGCGCCTATTGAAACGGCGGCGACCCCGTCGCCCCTCCACGCCCAGACTATCGATCCGACGACAGACCCGCATACAACACCAAGGAGCAGAGCCGACCCGGCCTCCCGTGCGAGAGACCTGAAGTACCATCCCGCGTTCGGCTTGACGGTCCTGAGAGCGTGTATCGCCACGGTCATAGACTGCATGCTGACGCTCTCTCCTAGCCCCAGTACCAGGGTCAGGAAAAAAGCCAGGACGAGGCTTGCGGCCAGCGTCGCATCGAACACGCTCGCGAGCAGAGCGCAAGTCGTGCCGCTGATTATGGTCGCCACAAGCCACGGGAAGCGCCTTCTGAAGACCGTCGCGGGGGAAACGTCCCTCGCCTCGGAGACGTGGACGCCGATTATCTTGAAGATCTCGTCAATTGTCCCCTTGTCCAAATGGTCTGGCGGCCCGTCCGAGAACATGCCAGCGTCCACCACGCCCTTTATCCGTCCGTTCCCGTCGACTATCGGCAGCGCCAGGAGCTTTCTTTCGTTCATCGCTTCGTATGCTTCCAGTATCGTAACGTCCTCGCGGAGCTTGATCGTTTTCTTTATCATTACTTCAGCGATCTTCGTGTCGAGCGGAGCGGTGAGCATCCTTCTGACAGGCACGACGCCGGTCATCTTTCCCTTGTCGTCCGTGACGTAAAAATAAATTATCCGCTCTCCTATCCCGCCGGCCCTCAGACCTTCTAGAGCCTCCCCGACCGTCGACCCTTCGTTTATGGCGGCGAAATCGTGCCTCGCAATCGTCAGGGCCGGCTGGTCTTGCTGGCTTTTCTTCTTTTTCATCTTCATACGGCCACCGTCTGTCAAAGCAGCATTGCTCGAAAACCTGAAACACTGTAAGTCGACAATTATAACACGCGCCGAAGTGGCGACGCCTTCCGCGGCAGAGCCTCTTTGTCATTTGGCAGCCGATGTTCTACAATCAATGCTTTGAAAACGAAGGAGACCTCATGAAAAGGATGTGTGCCGTCTTTCTTCTCGTCCTGATGATCGCTTCTGCACCTCTGTTCTCGCAGGGGTTCATGGACGAGAGGGCCAAAGAGTGGGCGGAAAAAGCCTACGAGCAGCGGGACGGAGCAGGATCGCTCGCGTACCTTTGCTCCCTGTACGACCTCTGGGGAAGCGCCGAATACGGCTCAATCCAGCCAGGCATCGAAAAGATCGCCTCCTCCGAAGACGCCCATCCCATGGTCGCCGCAAAGGCGAGAAGCCTCCTGAGGTTCCTGCTTGCCAACCAGGACAGGTGGAAAGATGCCGAGGCGATGGCGAAGCGCGAAGGGTTCATCACCGACTGGATGATAATCGCCCCGTTCGGCAACGAGGACAAGGGCGGCTTCGACGCCGTTTACGCACCCGAAGAGAAGCTGGACCTCTCCGCTTCAGCCAGGGGAATCGACCGCGACGTGAGTTGGAGGCGCATTCCTCCGTGCAACTACAACGGGATAGCCTTTCTCGGCAACTACGTGGACCCTTCCTCCAACGCCACGGCATACCTCGCATCCTTCATACATTCGGAGACTGAGAGGGACGCGGTCATCAGGTGTTCTTTCGCCGGAGCTCACAAGATCTGGCTCAACAGGGACCTGGTCGCGTCCAACCCCGATTATTCTCCGTCCGCATTCGATCAGTTCAGCTACGCCATAAGGCTCGCCCGGGGATGGAACGTCATTCTCGTCAAATCCTGCCACGCTTTTTCCCCCTGGGTTGCAAGGGCCCGACTGACGGACGCTTCAGGCGCTCCCCTCCGCGGGTTTGTTTCCACCAGCGATCCGGGCAGGTTGGCGGAAGGTCTTAAAGCCGTTCTTCGACGCCCCGGGCTGCCTTCGAAAGGGTTCAGGTTCTTCGATCCCGCGGAAGAGCTCGAGAAGGCGGCCGCATCGGGCGGATGGGAGGACTCCTTCAGGCTCGGGCTCTACCTTTACGGGGTCAGGAGCTTCGACGAGAAGGAACACCCCGATGTCGACGCTATGAAATCCGCCCTGGGAAAGGAAGGCGCTCCCCTGTGGATAAACCACTTCATAGGCGAGGCCGAGACCGACCCCAACCGGAAAAGGGAAGCGTATGAAAAATCGGCCGAAGCGTTCCCTTCCCCGGAAAGCTTTTTGAGGCTCTATTACTATTACAACAGGCGCGGAATGACCCTTCCCGCCGTAAGGTACCTCGACAGGGCCCTCGCCCTGCGTCCTGAAGACCCTTACCTGAAGGCCCAGAAGTACGCGGTCCTTTCCGGTTCCCTGGCCGACGGCATGGCAATGAGGGAAGCAGAAAAACTCCGAGAGAGACATCAGTCCAACATCCCGGTCCTTCAGACCCTTATCTGGATGAAGGACGCGGCCAAGGACTTCGCCGGGCGGGAGAAGCTGTTCCGGGAGCTGCTGAAGATGGACTACACAGAAGAGACGGCCGAGGGACTGTTCAACCTGTTCGCCGCCCAGGGCCGTTCATCGGAGGCCGCCGCCCTTTACGGGGATTACCTCTCGAAGATACCGTACAGCCGCAGCGTCATCTACAAGCTCTCTTCATACCTTCTCGACATGGGCCGGCCGGAAGAGGCGGAAAAAACGATCGGGCCTTTCTTCGAGTTCGCTCCGGACTGGCCGGCGGGAAGGGAGCTTTTCGGTGAGATATTGATCGCCCGGGGGGAGACAGGAAAGGCCCTGGAGCAGTTCGAGAAGGCGCTCCTTCTGAATCCGCAGAACGACAACCTGAAGAGGAGGCTCGCCTTCCTGAAGCCCGATGAGGAGCTCTTTTACGGCGCGTTCAGGATCCCCGAGGGCGAGATTCCCGCAGCAGGGGCAGGCCTGGAGGGAGAGCCGCTCGTGATCCTTCTGCACAACACCTTCGTCTCCGTGGAACCATCGGGGCTTTCTTCCCGTTACGTGCAGTTCGTCACGAAGGTCCAGGACCTGACGGGCGTGAAGGCGATGTCTTCTTTCCCGATCACATTCGACCCCGACTGGCAGGACGTCAGGGTCCTGGATTCGAGCGTCACCAGGCCCGGCGGGACGAAGATAAGGGCCCAGTCCTACGTGACTTCCTCTCTCTCGGACCCGCAGTACCAGCTATATTACAGGAACAGGCAGCTCGTCCTGACCTTCCCGAGCCTCAAGGAGGGGGATACCGTTTCTATAGAGTACCTGCTGACGGACACGAGCGAGGCGAACACTTTCGGACACTACTTCGGAGACCTGGTCCCCTTCGAGGAGACATCCCCGGTCATGGTGAAAAGGTACACGCTGAGGGTCCCCGACTCTCTTCAGGTGGCATACGCGCCGCACAAGCTGGATATAGAGCCCAGCGTCATCAAGGCGATGGGAAAGACGACCTGGCAGTGGGTCAGGAAGGACATCCCCAAGAGCCGCCCGGAAGCGTACTCTCCGGGTTTCGGCGAGAGATCGTCTTACATCCACGTCTCGACCTTCAGAAGCTGGGAGGAGCTCGGCGCGTGGTATTCCTCCTTCATAAGGGACCAGTGGGAACTGGGGAGCGAGGCGAAGGCTGTTGTGTCGAACCTTACGACGGACAAGTCCTCCGTGATGGACAAGGTGAAGGCGGTGCACGGGTGGGTCGTGGGACAGACTAGATACGTGGGGCTCGAGTTCGGGGTCCACGGCTACAAGCCCTACAAAGCCAGAAGGATCTTCGAACGGAGGTTCGGCGACTGCAAGGACAAGGCGATACTTTTATGCTCGATGCTCAGGGAGGCGGGAGTCGAAGCGTCGATGGCTCTGATCCGCACGCGCAACCTCGGAAAAGTGGAAAAATCCCCCGCTTCGCTGGCGACCTTCAACCACGCCATCTGTTACGTTCCTGAGGCGGACCTTTTCCTTGACGGGACTGCTGAGTATTCGGGGATCGCCGAGATCCCCCACCTCGACCAGGACTGCGACGTCCTCGTCGTGAACCACGACGGCACCGCCCGGGTCAGAGCGATCCCCCTGAAAGAAGCCTCAGCGAACTCCTACGAAGCAGAATACAGCTTCGACATCAGGAAGGGCGAGAAAAGCGCGGCGATGAAAGGCTCCCTGAAGGTGAGGGGGCAGGAGGCTTCCGACGTGAGAAGCAATTTCAAGAACCCCGACAAGCAGAAGGAGCGGCTCGAAAAGCAGCTTTCCTACAGTTACCCGGGATCAAGGATAACGGGAGCGTCGTTTTCGGACATGAGCGACATCAACTCGGACCCGTCCATAAGCTTCGAAGGAGCGGTCAGCGACCTCTCCAAGCCTGCCGGAGAAGACGCGGCCACCCTTCCGCTCTGGATGGGCGCGAGCGGGATCTTCAGCGGATATTGCGCCCTGACGGAGAGGACTACGGACCTTGTCCTTCCCTACCCCTCCGTTCAGAGCCACACCTTGACCTACTCGCTCCAGCCCGGCACGAAAGCCGACCTGCCGGGTGCGGAGGCCCTCGAAACGGAATTCGGGTCATTCAGGAGGGAAGTGTCGAGGAACGGGGATTCAGTGACCGTCACTTCGAGCGCGGTCCTTTCAACCGCGAGGGTCTCGACGGAAGACTACCCCAAGTTCAGGGACTTCGCCATCAACGTAGACAAGCTCATTTCCGAAAGGATGAAGATCCAATGGTGAGAAGACTCCTTTTCATGATCGCGATTTCGTTCTCCCTCTCCGCCGCTTGCGCGCCGGAGGCTTTGAAGACCTCGGAGCCGGCGGAGGTCTCCTTCGAATCCCCATCGGTCGAGCTCCTGGCCGGAGAAAAAGACCTCGGCAGATGCGTTTCGCTGCTGGAAGGCGTCAAGGACAGCGAAGCCCTTTATCCCGTCGATTACGTTTCCCTTTACTACTTCCTCAAGGCTGCGGGTCAAAGGGAAAGAGCCATCCTCGCGGCGTTGGAGGGTTTCGACGTGTACCCCGAAAGCCCCGTGTCGGCGCTGCTCTCCGACATAATCGAGGAGGAGATGACCTTCAACGCCGTCACGGAGAAGATCGCCGAAAAGGTGATGACGTCCGCTCTTGAGAGAGACCCGGAAGACCCGGTCCTCAAGTACAGGATCCTGAGGTCGCTTTACGTCCTGGCCACCAGAAAGGGAGACAGGGCCCGAATGGAGTCGTGCCTTGACCGGATGGGGATACCTCCCGGAGCCTTCTTCGAAAAGCCCGACGAGGAGCTTCCCAGGACCAGATTCGCGCGTTCTCCTTATCCCGCCGGTCCTGCAGGCCCGGTGACCCGCTTCGCGAGGAACAGCCAGTTCCTCAACATCCCGTCGACACTGGCGGAGGTCAAGGGAGAATACCTCGGCAGGATGCACGTGCCGTTCGAGTGCGAAGAAGGCGGGCTTTATTACCTTCTGATCTCTTCGAGGTCGCCCTTGAAATTTGCGATTGACGGAACCCCGGTTTTCGGGAACGATCCCTTTTCCCGGACATCCCCGCCCATAAACATCTTGAAGATAAGGCTGGAAAAGGGCTCCCACCTTGCCTCCTGCCTGTTCCATTCCGTGAACAGCAACGAAGGCCCATCTTTTTCGATCCTGGGAAGGAAGGGGGCTTCCGGCAGGATCGTTTTCACGGGATCAGTTCCGTCCGCGGCCCCTTCAACCGGCTGCCGCGCCGAAGGAGTGTTCACGCATCCGGCGGCCTCGGGCTCCGACGGTAACGACCATCTTCTCCTGGGAATCGCCGGCCTCTTCTTCAGGTCGGTCGCCGATTACCCGCGCGCCCGCCTATGTCTTGACAAAGCGCTCAGGGAGCGCCCCGATTCCCTCCTTTGGAAACTGGCTCTTTCGGAGCTCATCGTCGAAAAATCGTTCGACCTTCCCGAGAGCTACGCCCTCAGCCGCGCCGAGTTCCTGGTGGACGATATACTCAAGGACAACCCTGACTGCCCGGAGGCAAGGTACTTCAAGATCTACCTCAAATCCGCGTCTTCCCAGGGCGAGGAATTTCTGGCGGAGCTGAGACGCCTCGCGGACGATCACCCCTCGGACCCGCGATGGTTCATCCAGCTCTCGAGAGAACTCGGCGACCTGGGCTGGAACGTTGACGCGAAAGATGTCATCTCCCGAGCGAGGTCGGTTTTTCCCCAGAACTCCCAGGTGGAAGAGGAGTGGCTCAATTTCTGCGGATCGAGGAAGAACAGGGCAGACCAGTTAGAAGCGCTGGAAACCCTTTCGAAGCTGCGGATAGTCCCTGAAGAATTCGAGGACTACTACGCTTCCATTGGGGAATACGAAAAAGCCCTCGAAATGCTGTCCCAGCAGCAGAGGATCTTCGGCGACCCGGGATCCTTCATCGAACAGAACAAGATCGAATATCTGAGGAAGCTGGGAAGGAATCGCGAGGGACTGAAAGCCGTCGAATCACTGCTTGAAAAGAACCCCCTGAACAAGACCTGGGGCATGATGAAGGCGAGCCTACTCTTCCTCGAGGGGAACGACTCGGAGGCGAACGGGATCCTATCCGCGATCAAGGAAAGGGACCCCTCGGTCTTTTCCGTGGACCACCTCGGATGGCTTTCCGGAGGGGACTTTCCCTTTGAAAGCGAAAGGATCCCCCTATCCGAAGCGCTCGAGAACCTCGGCAGCGAAACCGGCGGCGCTTCGTCTTCGTACCTGCTCGACCACCAGGTCTCGAGGGTCTATGCGGACGGCTCCATCCTCGAGCGATACCACGGCGTCGTGGCCATCCACGACCGCGACGGAGTCGAGAGGGAGGGCGAACAGCGATTCCCCTCGGCCTACCTGCTCACCCTGAGGACGATCAAGCCTGACGGGACCATCGTCGAGCCGGAGATCGTTCCTAACAAGCGCTCCATAGGCATGTCAGGCCTGGAGGTCGGGGACATAGTCGAGTACGAATACCTGATGATGTCCGGATACAACGGAGTGAAGAGAGGCTGTTACTACACCCCCTACGTTTTCATGTTCCAGGACGTTGAGAAGCCTTTCGCCAGGACATGCTGGTCCATCAAGTATCCGCCTTCCTTCAAGATGAGTTTCTACGAGCAGAACCTGCCCGCCCCTCCCGTCGAGACGAAAGAGGACGGCCTGATCGTAAGGAAATACGAATACAGGTCGATGCCCAGACTGGTCTACGAACCGGACCTTCCGTCCAGGAACTTCTACCTTCCTCTCGTGGACGCGGTTGGTAACCTGGACTGGCGGGATTTTGCCCTTTCCCTTCAGAACGAGGTCACCGGCTCTCATCCCGTGTCCCTGGAGATATCGGAAAAATGCGGTTCCCTCCTTGCAGGGCTCGGGACGGACGCCGCGAAGATCGAAGCGATAATCGACTTCGTTCTGTCCGAGATAGACGGCGAAGGCAGAAGCTGGGGAAATCCCACCGAGACGCTGCTTCTCGGGGAAGGCAACAGGCTGCAGCTCGCCATGGCGATGCTGGCCGCCGCCGGGATCAGGTACGACTTCCTTTTCGCCGAACCGACGACCGAAGCGCTCGACGGGAACCGGCTCCCGACCGAAGGGCGTTTCCGGATACCGGTGCTCAGGGTCTACCCCGGCGGAAAGACCGCGGATTATTACCTGGAGTCGCGCTACCGCGACGCCGGGATACTTCCCTGGTACCTGCAGGGAGCGAAGGCCCTGTCCGTAACTTCACCGGAGCCGTGGAAAGAACTGACTCTCGGGAGCGACTGGGGTCCGTGGAAGGCCTGCGAACAGGATGAAAAAAGGGTGTTCGGCCCCACGGGCGACTTGAATGTCAGCCTCAGCCAGGCCCTCGATCCCGACCAGGGAGCACAGTTCAGGAGCGCGTTCAAGAAACTTCCCAAGGACAGGTGGAAGGAAGTGCTCCAGATGGCCTTCGCGAAGCAGTTCGGGAACGTGGAGATCGCCGATTACGACTTCCTGAACCTGGACGAGAACGAGAAGAGCCTCGTCCTGAAGGCTTCCGCAAAGGTATCCAGCTACGCCTCTGCGACCGGAGGCGTCCTCAGGATCGAAGAGCCCATCGACAGGCTCGAACTGATGAAGAACTTCGGGAGCCTCGAGAAGAGGTCCCTTCCTCTCAGCACCGGCACGCCGTTCATAATCAACCAGGCATACACGCTGTCCCTGCCGGACGGAGAAGTGGCCGCGGTACTTCCCGGGAAAAAGAAGGTGGAATCGAAGTACGGGAGCTATTCGATAATCGTAAGGAAAGAGAGCGGCGGATTCACCGTCCGGAGGAACGCCTTCATTCCTTTCCAGATCGTCCCCCCCTCCGAGTACCCCGCCTTCGTCTCTTTCCTCAAGCAGGTGGACGACGCGGAAAAGCTGGCAATCGAAGTGAAGCTCCGCTGAGAGCGGGCCTTTTTTTGAAAGTAAACGCCTCTTTGGGTTAGAATGGTATTTAGGGAGGAATGACATGGCGAACCCCTTGAAAGAGTATGCTGTCCCCTACCAGAAAGGCGACTTGGTCTTCAAAGAAGGCGACGGCGGTTCCGAGATGTTCGTCATACAGTCGGGAAAAGTCGAGATATACAAGGAGATCGACGGGCAGAAGCGGTTCAGCGTAGTTTTCGAAAAGGGCGATTTCTTCGGAGAGATGAGCCTTCTCGAATCACTGCCCAGGACCGCCAACGCGCTGGTCCTCGAAGACGCCGAACTGATCGTGATCAACTCCACGGTCTTCGACCAGATGATAAGGCAGAACATCGAGATCGCGGTCAGGATGCTGAGAAAGTTCTCATCCCGCCTGAGGGAGACGAACGCCCTTCTGGAAAAGCATGCCTCGATGGTAAAAGGCGTCCAGAAAACCGCTCCCCTCGAGGTAAGTTCGGGAGCGAAGGAACAGCCTCCCGCCGCCCCTGCTAAGGAGGAGGAGGACAAGCCTCCCGTACTCGCGCAGTTCATGGACGAGGAAAGCCTCCAGGTGTTCCCCGTTTACAAGGAGATAACCCTGATCGGCAGGGGCGACCCGGTCACGGGGCACACCCCGGACGTTGACCTGACCGACGAGGACGTAAAACGCTCCGTTTCGAGAAGGCACGCGAAGCTGATCTACCAGAACGGCAACTTCTTCCTGGCGGAGGAACCCGGCACCCTCAACGGCACATTCGTCAACAACAAGAAGATACAGTCGGGCGTTCTGGTCCCCGTCAAATCTGGCGTAATCGTCGGTTTCGGGATGATCCGCCTCAAGTTCGTCGAAGCCCGCCATTTCGGGGGAGGCAAGAAGGCCAGGAACTGATGTTCCGCCTTTTCCGCGCCGAAAGAGAATCCGACCTATGCCGGTAAGAAAGAAAAAGGAATGGGAGGCGCTCCTGGAAGAGCTCAAGCTGCTCCTTGGATCCCTCGGGATCGAATACAGGGAGACCAAGCGCATCAAGAGCGACGGCGCGCTCTGCCTCATCAAGGGAAAGAGCGTTATCATCATCAAGAGGAACATCGAGGCCGAGGACAAGGCCGAGGTCATAAAGAGAGAGATCGGCAAGTTCGACCTCGAATCGAAGTATGTCAAACCGGAGGTAAGGGAATTCCTTGAAGAGTGACTGCGAAAGAAGCCTGATAACATCTGTAGGCATCGGCGAGATCGGGATCCTCGGCGAAGCGGGGGTCCTGGCGGTATACGGGCTGGGCTCCTGCGTGGCGCTCATCGTTCACGATGAAAGAAAGAAAGCGTGCGGGCTCGCCCACATCCTTCTTCCCGGGCCGAGGTCCCTTCAGGAGGACAGCTCCGGCCTCCCCGCCAAGTACGCCGACGAGGCCCTCTCGTCCCTCCTCGAAGGCATGGGTTATTCCCGGCTGAACCCGCCTTCCTGGCTCCGCGCGGGGATCGTGGGAGGAGCCAAGATCTTTTCCGCAGCGGAAGAACAGACCGTTTCGATAGGCCAGAGGAACGTGGACGGGGTCCTCGCTGTCCTGCGGTCGAAATCGATAAACCTCAGCTGGCAGGATACGGGAGGAGAATCGGGAAGGTCGCTCATATTCGAGCTTCCCGCCGGGATCCTTAGAGTTCGAACCCTGCGGGACGGATGGAGAGAGCTCCCGCCGGGGACAATATCCTAGCCGGCCATCAAGGGACGGAGGGCCGACAAGAGGAGGGGCGTGTAATGCCTGTTCAATATTCGATACGGGAGAACGGCGGATTCCTTCACATCAAGGCTACAGGGAAGCTGAAGTCCGAAGATATCAACGACCTCCTGCAGAAGCTTTCAAAGGACAACATGCTCAGAAGGGAGCATGTCACTCTATTCGACACCACCGGCGCCGAGGGGGAATCTCTCACCGACACCGAGTTCACCGAGGTCCTCAAGATGCTGAGCGAATTCCCGGACAAGCTGATAGCCAGAAAACTCGCGATCCTCATAAAAGACAAGAGATTCACGAAACACGCCGTGAAATACCAGGCGCTATCCTCGGATTTCGGCGTGCCTGCCAAAGTCTTCAATACCCTTTTTGAAGCGACGACCTGGCTCATGAGCGAAAAGGATTAACGAGGGCCGCAGGATAACCATCTCTCCGGCGCCGAAGAATTTGCCCCCCTGATTGAAATCTATTTAGCCTGAACCGATCCTATCATCCTGAGCTTTTCCAGGTTGTCCCCCGCGGGGCGGAAATCCGGATCCAGCCGAAGCGCTTCCTCGAATTCCCTGCCTGCTCTTGAAATGGAATCCGCGGGATCGATGCCGCGGCCCGCTTCCCACCTTGCCCTCGACGTCCAGATCATCCCTATGTTGTTGACGGCGTGCAGAAGGTTCGGGTCGAGACGGCGTGCCTCCTCCAGGCTTTTTATCGCTTCCGAAAAGACCCGCGACGGGTCCTCTCCCTTCGTCATCATGTATTCTCCCAGCATCCTCCTGCTGACGCCGATGTTGAGGTGCGCGTAGGCGAACCCGGGATCCAGCCTGGCCGCCTTCCCCGCTTCTTCAGCGCATTTCAGCAGGGCCTCGGTCGGGTCTTCTCCCCGCTCGGTCAGGGTTGTCGCCCACCTCTTGTGGGCGTTCGCAAGCCCGTTCAGCGCCGATATGTTGCCCGGTTCCGCGATCAAAGCGTCGCCGCAGGCTTTGACGGCACGGGTGTAGGCGTTCTCCACTTCTCCCGTGGAGCGGTCGGAGATGTAGATGGCAAGGTTCCAGCAGTCGCATAATCCGGCGTAACCGGGCGCGTTGCTTCGCGCGGCGGCCACCGAACCTGTGTATGCTTTCCTTGCCGAATCAAGGAGTTCTCCGATCTTTTTGCGGTCCCCTCCCTTCTCCCATTCTGCTGTAGCCTCAGCGAGGAAGATGTCGCCCTTGAGGTTCGACGCTTCGAAGAACCACGGAAGTCTCCTGAGCGCTTCATCCGTCTTTTCGGCCGCCTCGCCGTACCTTTTCTCGTAGAACGCCATCAGGGCTTCGGCGTATTCAGGCGATCTGCCCGGAGCTTTTCCCTTAGCCATGTTGAGATACTCAAGGGCGGGCTTCAGCAGTTCCTCTTCGAGTCTTTTTTTCAGTTCCTTCTGCCTTGCCTGCCCGCCTCCCCTGTCGATCTCGCGGAGGGACCTGTGGTAGATGGCGCCGTAAGTTTCCCCCAGCGCGAGGGCGACGTCCGGTTCGCGGTAGCCTTCACGCCACGCCTCCTCGAGATATCTCCTCGCGTTTTCGTAGTCTTTTAGCTCGAGGCACGCCCTGCCCATGGCGTTCAATCCCGGTCCCCTGGCGGATTTCCCCGTGTCAGCTATCTCCCCGGCGATCCCGGTGATCCTCTTTTTCACTTCATCCCTTGCCGGTGTCACGTCGTGAATGGGCAGCATCGCGTCGAACCTGAGCGTCCCGGAGATCTCCTCTACGATCCTCCCGAAGCGGCTGGCGGCCCTGGCCTGTGCGGTCGAACGAGCCTTCTGCACCACCGCGTAGATCCCCAGCGTCATCGCCATGACAAGCGCCGCCCCGCTCGCCGCGAATAGCGCCTTGTGCTTCCTGGCCTTCTTTGCGAAAGCGTAGATGAAACCGGCAGGTTTCGCCAGCACTGGCTCGCCGTCGAGCCAGCGCTTCAGGTCTTCGGCCAGCGCCTTGGCGGAATCGTACCTTCTGCCGGGGTCTTTTTCGAGACATTTCATGACGACCGTCTCGAGGTCGGAAGGCACCGAAACCGCCGCTTTCCGGAGAGGTAGAGGGTCCTCCTGAAGAACCTTCACCAGCACGTCTATTCCCGAGCTTTCAAAGAAAGGCGGCCTTCCCGCTATTATCGAATAGAGGGTGGCGCCGAGGCTGTACACGTCGCTTCTGCGGTCTATGGAGGCGCCGGCCCCCCTAGCCTGTTCGGGTGACATGTACCACGGAGTTCCGACGATCATCCCCGTGGAGGTCGCGCCGGCCGTTTCCGCTTCACGCGCCAGGCCGAAATCCGTGACGACGGGATGCCGGTCGTCCTCGCGCTTTTCGACCATGATGTTGCCGGGCTTGATGTCCCTGTGAATGAGCCCGGCCCTGTGGGCTTCGTGGACGCCGAGAGCGACCTCGGCCATCAACGCGACATTCTGTTCGAGAGACAACTCCGCGGCAGCCTTTCCGAGAGTTTCGCCCCTGATGAGCTGCATCGCGATGTACAGCTTCCCCTCGACCTCGCCCGTCTCGTAAACTCCGCAGATGTTGGGGTGGTGTATCTTCGCCTGCGCCCTCGCCTCGAAGAGGAACCTCCTCGACATCTCCGGATCGGCTCCCCTTATGAACTTGAGCGCCACGCTCCTGTGAAGCTGTAGGTCGAGGGCTTCATAGACACGGCCCATCCCCCCTTCGCCGAGGAACTTCAAGAACTTGTAGCGGCCCCAATTTGAAACCGGAAAATCGCGGGCGCTTCCATCATGCGGTTCCGTTTCTCTTGACGATAATGCCGCGGTCGGTTCGTCTCCCGATAAGGGCGGAGTTTTCCCATCCCCGGCGGATCTTCCATCGGAAAATTTCACCAGCGTCGGGTCGTCGTGTCCCGCCTTTTTCCCGTCTTCCATGCGATCAGCTTTTCTCTATGGGGTCGTGAAATTCATCCGGCATTTATATCCTCTGCTGCCTTTCCATGATGGATCCATTCTACTACCACAGCGATCCAAGAATAAAGCCCTTGTCCCTATTCTTTATCTTTGAAATTGGTGCCCGTTAACAAGAGAGAACTTGATTCGAATTAAGTATTACGTCCCCAGATAGCCATGTCCCCAGATATCCCAGATATCTGCACATGTGGTAGAATCGTCGACTTTTAGGGAGGTGCGCGCATGAAGTTGGGAATAATTGTCTATTCGAACGACCGGGAGACAGTTTGGAACGCGCTGAGGATCGCGGTCTTCGCCCAGGAGAAGGGTGACAAGGTTAACATCTTCTTCATCGCCAAGGGCGTTGAGGGCGAGGTGATCTCCGATGAAAAGTACCCCATAGCCGCACAGCTCAAAGATTTCAAGAACTGGGGAGGAAATATCTTCGCCTGCCAGAACTGCCTGAAGGATAGAAAAATGGAGGGAACCGAGTTAATGCCTGCCTCCACCCTGGGCGATCTTTACAAGATCATGGAAGAGAGCGATAGGCTGATCACGCTATAGAATATGACATCCCGGGTATTCACTGACAATCTTGCCATGCCTTGATTCTGTTCTTCCGGGAAACCCTTGTCAAGAATTAAGTATTGTGTCCCCAGATATCACTGATTTCATGTTGAATTATTCTCCACCCTGCAATAGAATAATGTCGAGGAGCTAAAATGGGAACGGACAAAATTAGGCCGGCGAAGCATTCGGGGAATTAAAGACCATGGCCCCAGAATCAAACAAGTGCCCGAATTGCAACGCCCCTTTGCCCGCGAGGGTATCGATGTGCCCCTATTGTTCATCCAGCATAGAGCTCGCTCCTCTATCGCCTGAAACCAGGGAGGCGTGTGTCGTCTTGATCCGGTCAGCAAACAGCAACCTTGAACAGGTGACCACTCCAAGGCTGGTAACCACTTTCATTGCAGGAGCGATCCTTGCGCCCATTCTTGTTTTTTTTCTCGCTGGAGCCGTAGGTGCAGGAAAAGCACTAAGCTTTATTCTCGCGGGGATCGCTGTTGTTTCGGGGTTTGTAGTCGTCGGGATGATCCTCCCCGTTGAAGAGGATCGGAAATTCGACAGGGAACTGAAAGAACGAATAGAAATTTTTCTGGACAAGAACAGGATGGAGATCACAGAGTTCCTGTCTCTTGCGCACGGCGAGCTCAAAGGCAACGCGCCGCTTATCCGTCAACTCGACAAGCTAAACAATTAATCTGGCAAAAAGGGGTCAGGGCTTTAGTCTTGAATTTCATTTCTTTTCAACAAAGTTCCGCTGCATCCATCACCCTTTCCCTATCTCTCTTCACCCTGCTTCCCGGTATCGGCGCCGTCCTTGGCGAGCTGCCTGTCGGCCTTGTGCTCCGCCCTTTTTATCTTTTTTCTCGCCTTGCTGGTCTTGGCCTTGTAGAGCCACGATCTTTTCTTGTTGACCTTCGCCTTCGGCATCGGGTCATCCCCTGTTCAGGTTCTTCTCCACCCATCTCTCGAAGGCCATGAGGAATTTCTCGGCGGCTTTTTTAGCCTGTTCGTCCGCGAGCTTCCCTTCCTTGTCGAAGATCGCCTGGGCGTTCGCGAAGTAGGCCTCGGGCTGAGGCATGGCCGGGACGTTGAGGACAACGAGCGACTGGCGGAGATGGTGGTTCGCGCCGAATCCCCCCAGCGGGCCCGCGGAGACGCTGACGACTCCCGCAGGTTTCCCGTCCCAGACGCTATGGCCGTATGGGCGCGATCCGATGTCGATCGCGTTCTTCATCGGCCCGCTCATCGAACGGTTGTACTCGGGCGTGAAAAAGAGGACCCCGTCGCACACTTTAACATTGTTCCTGAATTCCACCCATTCAGCAGGCGGGTCGCCGTCGAGGTCCTGGTTGTAGAGCGTCAGCGCCCCGATCTCGACGACCTCCAGCTTTAGGCTTTGCGGAGCGAGCGCCGCCATCGCGGAGGCCATCATCCTGTTGAACGACCCTTTCCTCAGACTTCCGATTATCACCGCTATTTTTCTCTGTTCCATTCAATTTCTCCCTGACCTCAGGTCATCCTCTCTTTATGGTTTCTTTCAGCCATTCAACGGCGTCGATCTCGTTGTCGAAGACCCTCGTTATCACTCCGCGGTTCGCGACGACGGTCCCTCCGAAGGCGTTGGCGGCGAATGTCTCTTCCTTCGGATCGACGAAGGCGATCGTGTTGCCGATGTGCAGTTTCGCGATCTCCTTGCTGATATGGAAAGTATCGTTGGTGTCCAGCTTGCCCGAAACCTCGTCGACCACCAGAAAAGCCCCGTAGCCTTCGGCGTCGCCCTTCGCCCTCAGCTCCTTGAAAAAATTGATCGCGTTGTGGACGGACTCGGGGCCCGAGATGTGGGCGAAAAGATATTCTTCCCTCTCCTCGTACCTGACTTTATAAGACAAATTCACCGTTCCTCTTTCATCGACCGTTATAAAAATGCGATGTTATTACCAAAACACTCCGATGTCAAAACTTTCCTGCCTCCGGCATCAGCCTCTCGCAGGGAACCCCTTCTCGACCATCGCGAAGATCTCCTCGGCCGTCTGATCGCCGGCGGATTCCAAACGGCTGAAGACCATTTCGGGAGACCTCAGCGGGACTTCTCCCTCGGGGTAGGGACCGGCGACGCCTCCCATCCAACCGATGCTTGAAGCCCAGTGGGGCGCCCTGGTCCTGAACCTGAAGACGAAGTAGCGGTTCGAGACCGTGGGCGTTCCTTCGGCCCTGACGATCTCCTTCATCAGTTCGATCTCGTCCGGCACGTTGCGAAGTTCGTTCGGATGGAGTAGCCAGACGACGAGGTGCGATTCAGCTATCCTTTCAAGAGACGAGTACTCCCGGGGGAAGAGTTCCTTCCGCCCCATCTCGTTAAGGATCTGGAAGAGGCCGCTTCTGGTGTCGGGGCTTTTCGCCAGCATCTCTATTTCGGCGTGGGGTGCTTCTTTTCCTTCTTTCAGCGCCGTGATCACCGGCATCAGCTTCCGCGCCAGCTCCTTCGCCACCTTCCCGCCGCCCGTTATCGCCCTGAAGACCAGCCAGGCAACCAGCAGAAGGAAAGCCCCTCCCAGCGAAGCGATGATGATAAGCGCCGTTTTCATGTTTCTCCTCCTTCCGCGGAACGGGAAGGGGCGGATCCTCTCCGCCCCTTTTCCGAGATCGTCAATTCTGCCCCTTCTCCGTGATCTTCACCAGCTCTCCGCTCGAATAGGCGGCGAACTCGGGGGCGTAGAGAGACTCCACCGTGGCGGGGGCGACCCTGAATTTACCGGCCTGCGCGCAGCGTATCCTGTACCTCAGCTTGAACTCTCCCTGAGGAAGGTTGTCGATGAAGTAGTCCTCCGCGGAATCCCTCACCGTCTCGTAGTAGTAGACTCCCAGCACATAGCTGTATCCCGACCTCAGTTTTTCGGGCTCGCACCCGGAGGGCCTCGGCGCCCTTATGTGGACAAATTCAGCCGCGTGCTTCGACTTGATGCGGAGCTCGACCTCGATCTGGTCTCCGACATTGATCGCGGAGCCGGGAGCGAACGGTTCGAGGACATACTCGCTTCCCTTCTTGATCCTCTTGAAGAAGGACCTTTCGATGTTGAAGAAGTCGCCTTTGCCAGCCGCGGGAAGCTCGTCCGTCGAAAAGTGGAGGGTCGAGGAGGCGAAGGCGATCCCCTTCCCGCTCTTCTTGAATTCTATCGAGCCGGTCTCCTTCTTTATCTGCTCTTTCTCGAGGACGATCTGGTTCTTCTTGCCCGTGTACTTGTCGGGCTCGTAGACGAACTGCTTCGTCTCCCCTGTTCCGAACCGGACGTCGACGCCTTCCCTCACGGCCACCGCGTCCTTCGACTTCAGGTACCAGAGGATCGAGTAGAGGGCCTCTGCGGTCGCCTTCGTCGATTTCCAGTGGTTCAGCTTCTTGTTGAGGAAGAGCCACAGCATCAGCCCCTCTCCCTGTTCGTCGTTGGGGTTGACCTCCATCAGTTCCTTGAGAGCGAAAGCCTGCGTTTCGACCGTGTCGTTGTACCAGAGCCAGCTCTTGTCCTCGACCGCCCAGGAGGTCCCCTCGTCCCTCGTCGTCTTGGCGGAATCGAAGACGCTCTCGTGGACCAGCATCGCGTCCTTCGGGCGGCCCATCCTCTTCAGCGTCATGGCGAGCTGGAGCTTGAGGTAAGGCGAGTGGTCCTTCCAGTGCTTGAAGGAGAAGTCGAGCATCTTCTTCCTGAGGCCTTCGGAGAAGCTCCTGTCGTAGAAGGACGAGTCCTTGAAATTGGACATCGTGTAGTTGAGGAAGGTGATGAACTCCCAGCAGCAGTCGTGAGCCATGCACCACTCGATGTCGTTGCCGAGCCCCTCCTCCTTCATGTACCTGAAGGCCCTGCGGATCGGCTCTTCCGGAACCTCGACGCCGAACTCCATCGCCTTGGAGAATCCGTAGCAGATGTAGAGCGTCATGTAGCACGAGGGCCTTCCTCCCGCCCACCACGGCCAGCCGCCCGACGGGTCCTGCGCCGCGAGGAGCTTCCTCAGCGAGTTCTCCTCTACCGGCCTCGAAACGTCGGGGTTGAGGATCGGGATTATCGGGTTGTCGTCCTCTCCTCCCTGCGATTCGATTAGCCACGGCGATTCTTCGAGCGTCATCCTCCTGTTGGGGTCGTCGTCGTTGAAGCTCTCCCACTTGGTCTTCCTCGATGAGAACTCCCTCGCCATCTTTTCGAGCGGCGGGTTGTCGCGGATAGTCTTGTTCAGTATCCCGACCGTCACGTACTTGTTCATCAGCTGTTCGGTGCACTCGTAGGGGTATTCGATGATGTAGGGCATCGCGGCCAGCACGCCGTAGAGGAGCTGGGCGTCAACGGTGACAACCAGCTTGTCGTTGGTCCTTGTCGGGTCCTTAGGGTTGAGCAGGTCGTCGAAGACGACGCTCCTCGTCTCGTTCTCCCTGAGCGTGATGAACTTCGATTCGACCAGGTGCATCCTCGACGGAAGGATCGGCAGGACCCGCCTTTCCCCGTCCGTCATGGACCCGGCCTTTCCCGAAACCTCTATCTTCACAATGCCTATCATCTTTGGAACTTTGAGGATATATTTCACGTTGCCGCTGCCCTTGGCCGCCGCCTTCACACTCCTTGAAGCGCCTCCGACCTCGAAGAGCTGGGTGATCTCCTTATCAGTCTCCGCGTCGAAGATCTTGAGGTCCAGTCCGCAATCGAGCGGGGCGGCGCCCGCGTTGTTGACAACTACCTTGAGCTCGATCTCGTCGCCTTCCCTGAAGAACCTCGGCAGGTAGGGCCTCACCATGAAATCCTTGATCGCCTCGCACTCCTTGTCGAGGCTTCCCGAGACCACTCCGTCCCCGTGGGCGAAGAGCATCACCTTGTACTTCGTCAGGGAATCGGGGGGGACGAATTCGATCGATACGCTCCCGTCGGCCTCGGTCAGAAGGTGCGGGTAGAAGAAGGCCGTTTCCGCGAAGTTGGAGCGCATCTCGGCGGGCGCTCCCTGCGGGGCTTCGGCGGGAGCTTTCGCGGGCGCTTCGTTGTCGCCTTTCGCTTTTTCTTCCTTCGCAGAATCCATCGCGACCGCCTGGGCGGCGGGCGCTGGGGCGGGAACGGCTTCGGCCATCAAGCCTCCCTCCACTCCTCCTTCAACGCCGCCGTCCCTCATCCGCGAACTCTTGTACATCAGCGGCCCTCCGTAGCCTCTTCTTCCGGGGCCTCCAACGCCGTAACCGTTGATGCTGTGGAGCGAAGGCTCGGTGAATGTCGGGTAGCCGATGTAGTTCCAGAGGCCGTGCCCCTTCGAGAGAAGCACGTCCGACCTCCCGAGCGAGACCTGCGGGGCGGGAGGCGAGGCGACCGACGGGAAGAACCCGCCGAGCCCGTCCCAGTAATGCGGAGCGAAGAGGTCGAGGCTCTTGTCGTACATCGAGGCGAGGAGCTCTATCGCGTCCTTGCCCACGGGCGCCCCCTTGTGGTTCTTTATTTTTACCTTCCAGATCTCCTTGACGTTCGGGGTTATCTTTTCCCTGAACTTCTCGAACTCGATATTCAGCTCCTTGTTGCTCCACGGAATATTGATCCTCTGGGCTCCGTGGAAAAGCGTGTGGTCCTTCACGAAGACCGCTTCGGCGTGAAGCCCGCCCCTCATCTCCTCGGTAACGGGTATCTCGATCACCCGGGACGCCCCGCTTTCCAGTTTTTTAGATTCCAGAAGGCCGTACTTCGAATAGACCCTCACGAATACCGGCGTCCCCTCGTAGGCAGACGAGACGACGATCCTCGCGGTTTCGCCCGTTTCCACTACCGTGTTCTCGGCAAGCATCAGGAACGGCAGGCCAAGCTTTTCGCCGTCCCCCGCGACGACGAAATCCCTCCGCGCTTCGACCGTCTCTCCCGACGGGTCCTTCGTTTCCACCTTTAGCCTGTAAACCCCCGCCGGCAGGGACGAAAGCTTCAGCTCGAACTTCCCCTCTTCGTCGAACTTCACGGCTCCGTTTCCGATGGCTTTCCCTTCGGGGAACTGCCTCGCGTACTCCTCCCATCCCGGGGGGGCGTCCCATCTCGGCCTGACCCGGTCGTCCCTCGTCCTGAAATCGTCGCCCTCCGCGGGGTTCCCGAAACCTGCGGGAAGCGTAGTTTCCGCGGGCAGGACCACTTCGCTGACGATGTACTTCCCGCTTCCGGCTGATTCTTTCCCGTTGAGATCTGCCAGGGTCAGGTCGAAGGCGCATTCCTGCGCCCTGTTGTAAACCTGCTGCCGCGGGCTTATCCCGATCTCGAGGCTCTGGTAGCCGATCCTGTATTGCTTCTCTGTTCCCCTCGTTTCGCCCCCTTCGTCGGTGACATCCACCTTTAGCGAATAAACGAAGGAGATCCCTTTCTTTTCCTTGAGCCTCGAATCCGCCTCCGGCATGAATGATATCTCGAAAGAACCGTCCTCGCCTATCTTCGCGATCCCGCTCTCCATGATCTCGGGGTTCTGTCTCGGCGCGTACCACCACATCCACCACGGGACCCTTGCGACCCTCGTTATGGAATAATCCGCTTCGCCGTTAGAAACAGGCATTCCGAAGTAGTACCTGGCCTCTCCCTTGACCTTCGCCGTCTCGTTCAGTTTGAGCGGCTTTTCGGGGGCCTTGAGTTCGACCTCGAAAGTGGGCCGCTTGTACTCCTCGACGAGTACGCTCGAGCTTCCGCTCAGGCTCGAGATGATGTTCCATCTGCCGAGGGCCCTCCCCGACGGTATCGTGAACTCTCCGCTCGCGCTCCCGAACCTGTCGGTCTTGAGGGAAAGCTTCCCGACTGCCTGGTAGTTGAGGTCTTTCAGTTCGATCTCGACAGGCGTGTTCGGGAGAAGCTGGAACGGTCCGCTGTTCTTCTCGTTCCTGAACGCCACGATCTTGAAGAGTATCTTCTGGCCGACGCGGTAGATCCTTCTGTCCGTGAACACCAGCGAGGAGACGGAGTTCGGGCTGTAGCGCCCTCCGTAATCACGGTACTGCCTGAGGAAGGCGAAATCGTCTCCCTTCTCGGCGAATATGAAATAGTTCTCCGCGTAGGCGTCGAAGTTCGAGCCCTTCAGGCTGAACTCCCCTTCCCCGTCGCTGAAGGCCGTGCCGATTATCGTCGCGGGCTTACGCCATTCGGTCTTCACCGCGGAAACGGCGACTCCCTTCACCGGCTTTCCCATCGATCCGTCGACCATCCTGTAGGAGTAAACGCCTTTCTCCACATCCTTCGAGGTCGTTATCACGAGGTCCGTGACATTGACGAGGCAGCAGAGGATCTTGTTGTTCCGTTCGCTCATGGAATCAAGGGCGCTGCCGACGACGATGTAGCTGCCCTTCTTCGTTCCTTCGGGAAGCTCGGCCATGGTCTTGTGGAAATTGAAGTCTACCGTCTGCGGCAGGTCGACCGAGAACTTCTGCGCGGGGATCTCGTCCTTGATGAGTTTGTATAGCTCCTCCCACCTGGGGATGTCGTAGTTCCTGAAGACCTCTTCCTTGACATTTATGGGCACGAGCCTGAAATGGACCTTCGAGATGTTCTTGTGCGATACCCTGATGCTGGGCATCCCGGGCAGGTCCGCGTCCATAGCCTCGATGTTGAAGTCGGGAGCCTCGATGCCGTTTATGATGCTGGCGCACTTCTGCCCTCCGGGCGAATTCGGATAGGCGCTCCTCCCGCGCATGGCCGCTTCCCTCGCGCGGACATGACACTTGCCGTCGCCCATCCCGTTCTCCATCTCGGCGAGCTGGGCGCATCCCATCGCGTACCAGGGAATGCCGCTGTTGTCCTCGACGTATCCGTTAAGGTCCGCTATCAGCTTCTCCCTGTCGTCCTTCTGCGGGAGGTGGGCGTAAAGGAGCCTCACTCTCCTCATGTGGAGCTCCATCGCCAGGGAGTCCTTGTTCCTTTCCCTCGCGTGTTTCTCCTCCCCCGCCAAAACAGAGGCGGCGAGCATGAGAGGGTGTGACGAGCCGTCCTCCGCAACGGCGTCGGCGTTCCTCGCGAGCCCTTCGCGGTCGAGCATCGCGGGAAGGCTCAGCTTGTATGTCAGGCGCGACTGCCTGGGCGTCCAGTAGGCGCTGTTGCCCAGGAAATCCGCGAACGAGACGGCGAAGTGGTCCCTCAAGGTGGACAGCACCTCCTTCGGATAATCGCCCGGGGAGAGGTAATCGGGAAGAGCTTCGAGGCTGATGTCCTCTATCCTTCCCCGCTCCCTGTAGATCTCGATGTACGACGCCCTGATGCTGTCGGCGATCTCGTCCTTCGTGAACTTGTCGAAATCGAGCGGGTCCTTCTCGGTGACCTTCTCCCTCTTGAGGATCTCCCACGAATAGCCCTGAAGGTAGGAGGCGAACGATTCGGTCTCGTAGAACTTCAGGACCAGCTTGGCGAGCGGATGGTCGGGCTTCCCTGCCTTCACGAAATCCTTCAGGCCGTTCTCGTAGCTGTGGAGCGCGGTCTTCAGCTTGAATTCCTCGACAAGGTAGTAGGTCCACTTCGCTATGTCGCCCTTCTGCGCCGCGGAATCCCTGAGCTTCGCCACCTCTTCGAGAGCGGCGGAGTATTTCTGCTCGTCGTAGAGTTTATTTAGCTCCGGGTCCACCTGCAATTTCTGCTGGAAAGGGTTGTCCAGGCTGCTCACCGAATCGAGCGAAACGACGAGCAAAAGGAAAACTATCACCGCTATCGGGAAGATGCTCAGCGCGTAAAGAAAGGTCTTTCCGTCACCGCTTGCCATTGACTCCTCCTTATACCTGAATTGTCCGACTTTTCAGGATGGTTTGCAACTACACCGTATGGGACGTCAGTGAAGAAAAACGAGGTTACGCTTTATTTATCTTTCTTGATCGCGCCAATCGACAGCGCCGAAATTCCTGCTTCCGAGAAAAGTGTACAAGATCTTCACGGTCCTTCTCCGCTTGTCGATCTCGGGGCCTTCAGGCAGGCGGACATCTCTTGTCGAGACCGTGTACTGCACGCTCACTCCGTGGCTGCCCTTCAGCCTGACGGTGACTCCCGCGTCCAGGTGGTGGCGGTTCACGTCCCTGCCGCCTTCGATGCCGCGCTTCACGATGCCGTTCAGATAGAACGACCTGCCGGTAAGGTCGAGCTGCACCCTCTCCCCCAGGACCAGCCTGAGCCTTAGGAGCCCCTGCGGAGCGAGCCCGTAATCGTAATCCCTGTCCCCGACCTTCCCGATGTTCCCGGCCGCGATGAATCCCGCCCCTCCGAGGAGGGTACCCTGCAGCTCGTTCTTTTCCGAGAGGCGGATGCGGCAGGTCGTTCCGAAAGAAACGGAAGTGCTCGAGACCCTGAAGACGTGCGGCGAAATATAATCGTACCCGCCGAAGAGCCCCCAGATGCCACGGACGTTTCGCCCCAGGTTAAAATCTTTTCCAAGGAGAAGCCCGTGGATCATCACATTGTCGATGGGATTGTCCTTGTTTCCCAGCGCTGCGTATTCGAAATGGAAATAGTCGAAGGGGCGTGAAAAAGAGTAGCCCTCCTTCCCCGGGAGGCCGTATGACATCGCGAAAACGGCGACCGCCTCGCATCTTTGGAAAGGGCTGTGACTGAGGGGCTCTTCGAGGCGCGCGTTCCATGACGCCCCGATCTGGAACTGCCACGAGGTAATGGGATCGTGGCTCGGGAACAGATCCCCGAACCTCTCTCCGAAAGCATGCCTGTTGAATCCCGTCGGCGGAGAAACGACGGCGGCGCATAGCTCGCGGAAAACTCCCGGCCTGCCTTCCCCGCGCTCCAGGACCAGTGACGCCATCCTGAAGAGCGCCTCTCCGATGAAGCTTCCCCCGACGCCGCTCGCCACCTGGTCGTTGACGGAAGGGTGGGTCGTCTCGCCTGCCGTTTCCCAGAGAAAACTTCCGGCGTTCGTGTAAAGGAGCGACTCCCAGTAGGAGAGCCCGGCCGACCTCGCGAAGCCGTGATAGACCGACCCCTGGTACGGATGGCCGAACTGGTTCACTTCGAAGGAATCGTCGTCGTTCGCCCAGTGGCCGTCGGTGAGCTGATCGTAAAATGTGGAGAGGCTGGTGTTGTAGACCTTGCGGCCGTCCTTCACCTCGTCGGAGAAAACGGCCCGGTCGAACCCGTTGAGAAGCAGTATGAAAGCCGGTATCTCGAGCGCGGGGACAAGACGGCTCTTCCCTTCACCAGTCTCCCACGAAAGCCGCAGGTCCTTTGTATACCCTTCATCTGGCGTAGCAGCGTTCTGCGCGCAGACAGGCGCCGCCCACGCCGCAGCCAGCGCCAGCAGCAGCGCCGCTATGATTGTAATATGTGGCCTGTTCAGCATTCCCACCCCGCGATCCATATTCCCAAGAAGAGATTTTAACACGGAGAGAACGATCAATCCCTATAAAAAAGAATTTTCACAGGGATGGACAGGATCAGAGGGATTTCTTTGAAAATAAGGTTGCTATAATTGTTACTTTTTCAATTTTCAATTTTACTTTTTCAATCAACGCATCAACGTTGTCAGATTTCCCTCAGCGCGTCTGCTGGCTTCATGCGGGCGGCTCTGAGCGCGGGGACTATCCCTCCCGCCAGGCCCATGACGACCGCGAATATGATCCCTTCGAACATGAGTTTGGGAGTTATGTGGAACGCGAAGGCCATCTGCGAGAACGACTGGAAATTCAGGGTGTTCGCCGTGAATCCGTTCAGCGGAAGCGCGAGAAGCGCCCCTGTTATGCCCCCTGCGAGTGCCAGGAGAACCGCTTCGAACAGAAGCGCGAGTATCACATCTCTTTGGCTGAAGCCTATCGCCCTGAGGGTCGCTATCTCCTTTGTCCTCGAAGCCAAAGAGCTGTACATCGTGTTGAACGCGCCGAAGACCGCTCCGATCCCCATGACGATCGCCACCAGGAACCCCAGCACCCTTATGAGCGTCGTCATTACGAGAGCCTGTTCCTCGAAGAAGTCGCTCTCCCTCTTCGCCTCCACGGTCAGCCTCGGGTCCCGGTCGAGCGCCTTCGTGAACTCCTTCATCACGGTCCCCTTCTTCATCCTGACGCTCGCCGTGGAGAAGGCGTAGACGGGGCGCCTGTAGCACTCGTCCAGAAGGATGGCGTCGCACCACACCTCGGACTCGTAGAGGCTTCCGCCGCTCTCCATTATCCCGACCACGGTGAATTCCCTGCCGCTAAGGTTGAACTTTTTTCCCAGCTCCAGCCCCTCGTACATGGCGGCGGCGTTCCTGCCCACGACGAACTCGTAGAGGCCGGGCTTCAAGAACCTCCCCTGAGACACTTTCACGTTGGGATGTACCTCGAGCGCCTTGCCTGATATGCCCCTCACCTGCCCGAGCGCGCTCGTTCCCGAGGACCTGTGCTTGAAAGCAGCCACGACGACTACCGCCCCGTCCACCATCGGAGTTCCCGAGGAGTCCTTCTCGACCTGAGGCATGTCCCCGAGCACCTTGAGCTGGTCGAGCGTGACGATGCTCATCATCTCGGCGGTGGAACCCTTCCGGAGGATGATGGCGTTGTCCTTAGAGCCGGATATGACGAGGGTCCTCTTGAAGCCCTGCGCCATCGCCATCACCGCGATGAAGACGCCGACCACGCCCGCGATGCCGAGGACCGCCACTACCGACGACGCCCACCTCGCCCTGATGCTTTTTACGCTGTAGCTGTAGGGTACGGGCATCTCACACCCTCCCCAGCGCTTCGACTATCTTCAGCTTCAGCACTTTGTATGCCGGGTATGCGCCAGCGCAGAACCCCACGACCATCGAGAAAAAGAATCCCGCGGCGAACTTCGTCCCGGATATGAAAAAGACAGGCAGGAATCCGCCCGTAGGGTCGCCCCTCATCGAGAAGAGCTTGGCGCATATCAGCCCGGCCCATCCTCCCGCAATCGAGTAGAAAAGCGATTCGGCTATGGTCAGGAAATAGAGGGACCTGTCGGAGAAGCCTATCGTCTTGAGGACGGCTATCTCCCCGCTCCTTTCCCTTATCGAGATGCCCATCGTGTTCGACGTGACCAGAATGAGAGTGAAGAATACTATCGCCCCGATGCTTAGGATGATCAGCTCTATGTTGCCGATCTGCTTGACGAACCCCACCGCGAAAGCCTTTTCGGTGTCGGTCTTCGTCTCGTAGGGCGAATTGGCGAACTTGGCGTCGATCTCCTTGGAGACTCTCAGCCCGTCGTCGGGGTCGTAGAGCTCCACCCAGTACCATCCTACGTTGCCTTTACCCCACACCCTCCTCTCTTCGAGGTAGGAAGCGTGAAAGAAGAACTGGGTCGTATCGTCGCCCGGGCGCGTGCCGTCGTAGATCCCCCTGACGTTGAACTCCCAGACGCCGCCGAATATGGTCGCTATGATCGGTACCCTGTCTCCCACCCTGAACCCGTACCTCTCGGCGGTCTGCCTGCCGACGACGACACCCTCGCGATCCCTCGAGAAGTTGTAAAGGTCGTCAGGGCGAACCCTGTACTCTGGGTAGATCTCGAAGAAATTATCCGAGATCGCCATCTGGGCGAAGAAGTTCTTCGGGTCCTGGTAGTAGCCTCCGAACCAGGTGGCGTACGCGACCCTCCTCACTCCGGGGATCTCTCTTATCTTCTCTTCGTAGGAATGGGGCAGAGGCATTATGAGGGATATCTTGTTCGTGACGATGAGCCTGTTAGCTCCCGCCACGTCGACTCCCATGTTGAAGGCTGACTGTATTGCCGCGAGAAGCCCGAAGAGGAAGAACGCTATGAAGTAGGACCCTATCGTCAGGACGGTCCTCAGCTTCCTCCGTTTTATGTTCGAGAAGAATAGGACGAAGTATTTCACTTGCGCGAGGTTCCTTCTATGAGCGTCCCTTTCTCCAGATGAAGTACGCTGTCTGCCCTCTCAGCCGCCCTCGGGTCGTGGGTCACCATCAGGATGGTCATCCCCATCTCCTTCGAAAGGCTCGAGAGGAGTTGGAGGATCTCGTCCCCGCTCTTCCTGTCCAGGTCTCCAGTCGGCTCATCGCACAGCAGGAAAGTGGGGTTCGAGACGATCGCCCTCGCGATGGAGACCCTCTGCTGCTGGCCGCCCGAGAGCTGGGAAGGGTAGTGCTCCATCCTGTCGGGAAGGCCCGTGAGTTCGAGCGCGGCCTCTACATGCTCCTTCCTTTCCTTCTTGGACAGAGAAGTGAGAAGAAGCGGTATCTCGACGTTCTGGAAGGCTGTCAGCACCGGAAGGAGGTTGTACATCTGGAAGACGAAACCAACGTGGCGCGACCTCCAGTAGGCGATCTTGTCGTGGGAAAAGCTGGTGATCTCATCGCCGGCGACGGTGATGCTTCCGCGGGTCGGCAGGTCCAGGCCGCCCAGGAGGTTTAGGAGCGTCGTCTTTCCCGAACCGGAAGGCCCCATGAAGGCGACGAAATCGCCCTTGTCGACGTCGAGGTTCAGTCCCTGAAGGACGTGGATCTCCTCCTCGCCCCTCACGTAGACCTTGTCGAGGTCGCTGACCCTGATCAGCGCGGAACTGCCGCTACCCCCTTCAACGCTTATCATCCTGCGTTCCTTACCTTTATCCGGTCGCCGCCCGCGAGCTTCTCCGGCGGATCGACGATCACCGTGTCCCCCGGCTTGAGGCCGCTTTTCACTTCGAAGGCGTCGCTCCCCTCTTCTCCGAGGACCACATCCCTCTTCTCCGCTTTGCCGCCGTCGGCGAGGAAGACCCAGCTCCTGCCTTCGGCGCTCCTGACGGCAGTCTTGGCGACATAAACGGCTCCCGCGGAGATCTCCTCGTCCCTGAGGAACGCTGTCCTCACGCCCATGTCGGGAAGGATCCTCGGGTCGAGGGAGTTGAAGGCTATGCGGACCTTGACGGTCGCCTTCTGCCTGTCGGCGGAGGGTATTATCGTCAGCACTTTGCACGGGATCTTGAAATCCGGGTAGGCGTCCAGCGTAGCCGTCACTTTCCCGCCTGCCCTGACCTTCGAAAGGTGGGACTCGTTGACGTCGACTTCTATCTCGAGAGACGACATGTCGACGATCGTCACTATGCCCGTGCGGGTGTAGCTGCCGCCAGCCGAGAACGGCGAGACCATCTCGCCGGCCTGCGCGTCCTTGGAGATCACGATGCCGTCGAAGGGGGCCCTCACCTCGCAGTTGACCAGTTCGCGCTCGGCCACTCTCGCCTGGGCCCTTCCCTCCTCTATCTGCCTCTTCTGCGTCTTCACTTCCGATTCGAGAAGGAGGTAGTCAGCCTTCAACTTGTCAAGCGACTGGGTGTCGAGGAACCCGCTCTCAGCGAGTTTCTTCCCCCTCTCGTAAGCGGCGCCGGCCTCATCCTTCTTGGCGGATGTGCCCGCGACTTGCGCTTCGACGACTTTCACGGAGGCATGCGCCTTCGAAAGGGAAGCCTCCGCGTCCTTCTCTTCGAGTGTCGCGAGGAGATCGCCTTCCTTGACGACGGCGCCTTCTTCCACGAGGATCTCCTTCACCCTGCCGGTGATCTTCGCCGCGACCGTGGCTCTTCTTCTCGCGGTGACATAACCGCTGGCGTTCAGGAGGACCACCGGCTCCCCGGCCTTCGACTGGTAAGCTTTCGCCACCCCGACCTCGGTGCTCTTGAAGGCGCTTTTAAACACCATCATTATAACGAGAAAGCAGACGACCCCCCCGATGATGATCCACATCCGGCGGTTCTTCCCGTTGTTCGAGAGCCTTCTCGATTCATCTATCTGGAGTTTTTTAAGTTTTTCTTCGCTCAAGAGCTCATCCTCCTCCCTGCAAGACAATGGATTATCCCACTACTACATCGCAGTTTGCAATTTACGGAAAGCCTCGATGTTTTGTTTTGAAATGAAAAGGGGGTAGCATATTCGTGTAGGAGGAACGAAATGGTCAGGAAGCTCGCTATTGTGGTTGCTCTCGCGCTCATCTCATCGTGCTGTTCCGCTTCGGATGTCGGGACCTGGGCGAAGGTCTTCGGCAAGGCCGGCAACGACGTTTTCACAAACGCGGTCGGCCTAGACGACGGCGGGTTCGTTCTCGTCGGGTACACGACCTCGCGCGGCGATTCGGAGAACACCTGGCTCATCAACATAGACTGCTCGGGCACCATGCGCTGGGAGCAGATCTACGACATGGGAGGCGAGGACCGCGCGGTGGCTGTTGCCAGGCTAGGCGACGGCAGTTTCTACGTGGGCGGAAAAATGGAAGCCTACGGAGGAGATTCGGCATACATAATGAAGATAAAGAGCAGCGGCGCCGATTCGCTGGCGAACCATTTCTCCTTCAATTCGGGCGCCGCGCTGAAGTCACTGCGCATCGACGGATCCACAGCTTATTCGGTGGGGAACGCAGGTTCCGACGGGTATATCGAAAAAGGCGACAACGTGCTGTCGAACAGCGTCATCCAGTCGGTCCAGCTCAACGACTTCGTCCTGGACCCGTCGGGAGGTTTCGTCGCGGCGGGAGAACAGAACGAGGTGCCTCTGGTTCTCAAGACGGATTCCTCGTTCGCGGTGAAAAAAGCCTTCCTCCTGACAGGTGGAGGCTCCCTCGACGGAGGAAGGATAACCGAGATCGTCAGGATGGCCAGCGGAGCCTTTATCCTCGCGGGCGAGTTCGAAATGGCGAACAGTTACAAAAGCATGTTCCTCTGCAAGCTCGACGCGTCGCTCGATCCCGTGTGGATGAACGTTCTCGGACAGCGCCAGGACGCCACGGTCAGGGGCCTTTCCTCTACCGCGGGCGGAGACATCCTGCTCGCGGGAACTTTCAGGCCCTCCGAAGGCGATCCTTTCGACGGCTACGCCTCGCTCTGGTCGCAGGACGGGAGCCTCGTATGGCAGAAGAGGTACGGCGGCGACCTGAGCGACGAAATATGGTCGGCGGCGTCATCCCCCCTCGGAGGCTTCGTGCTCGTCGGCAAGACGAAGTCATACGGATCGACGGGCGAGAACGGCTTCGTCATCAGGACGGACGAACTCGGCGAAGTTGACGACAGTTGTGATTTCGTCAAGGAAACGAGCCTCGAAGTGGATACCCGCGAACCTCAGGTCTACTCGACCTCGGTCAGCCAGTCGACGGTTCCGCCCTCCATGAATCCCGGCAAACCAGCGGACAAGGACCCGCTGGGAGCTGCGGACCTGCTCTGCTACAACGGGCCCCAGCTCTTTTCGGTCTCCAGGAAAGCGGACCCGTTCAGGCTGGTCCTGAACGGCGCGAACCTGAGGAAGGGCTTTTCCGTCTACATAGGCGAAAGCTCCACCCCGTGGGGAAAGACGCTCTTCATGGACGGGACGAAGGTGATGCTGAAGGGCGGATCTTCCCTCAAGTCGAACTTCCCCAAGGGCGTCCCCGTCCTCATAAGGTTCTTCAACGATGACGGAAGAGGGACCGAGATATCCTTTACCAGATGATCTCCCCAAGGAGGGAGCGTTGCACTCCCTCCTTAGGCGCTCCACTCGCATGCTCGTTTCGCTGATCCACCCCCGCATAATGAATGTGCCTTAGCGCGAAGTGAATTCGACGCTTGGCACAACATTCTATGCCCTGCGTGCAGGATGGCTGAAGGCTGATGGCGGAAGGGTCGACAGGGAATGTTGATTTTCCATAGGGGCGGGCTCAAAAACCGCCCTTAAAGAAAAGACAACAACATTTACTACAGAGGACACAGAGAAAAACAATTACAATTCACTAGGATGAACAGGATCGGCAAGTTATAGAATCCGGTCATCACGAGAAAGGCCCGCAGCATTCCAAACGAAGTGATCTACCTTATCCCGCGAGATTCAAGACTAAAGCCCTGACCCCGGGGTTACGATAGACAGAGAGGACATCAGGGGCGGCAAGGGCAAGGCCAGGATGTTCCAGTACCTGACCGAGAACGGCCAGCGCAATATAAAGTTCATAAGCCGCCTCGAGCTCGAGCCTCATACCGTCATCGGCGAGCACCTTCACGACAGCGACGAAGAGTTCTACCTCGTTCTCGAAGGCGACGGCAAAGGCGTCCTCGACGGTGAGAGCTTCGACCTCGAGGCGGGAGACGCCTTCGTCTGCAAGACCGGCCACACCCACGGGATCACGGCGGGGAAAAAAGGGCTGACATTCTTGGCGGTGCTTAGCTGAAGGGGGAAGGCCAAAGCCACGACAAGTGAAGTGAACTACCTTATCCTGCGAGATTCAAGACTAAAGCCCTGACCCCGAGGTTCTATTTCACGATGGCTTCTTTTACTGCATCAACCAATATCTTCAACTCTCTGAATAGGTTATTGTTCTCATCACATTGAAAAGTCATTTGTCTAATTTGGCTAAGTTCAACAGGATCACCATAAAAGTAATCAATAAAATAGGTAAGCAAAAAGCCATCTATTGGGTTCTCGGAGGGGTAGTTGCGAAGCCTTTCATCTACCCATTCACCTACTGATCGAGTGAGCAGATTCTCTGCTTCCTTAAGGGGTGGTTGTTCGAATGTTTTCTTTGGTAAATCCAACAGTTGATTTGTTTCTATAGCCACGATGCCTTGATATCCAACCCTATTAATCTGAAAATATCCATTAGAAACATGATCATGCAATTGCTTTTTGCTAGTCGGATTCTTGCACGCAATTGCCAATTTGTTTTTAAGACCTTTACCTGAAATTATGATATCCGGTTCTTCTAAGGAAACTTCAAATCCTGATTCCTTGAACAAAGCTGCAAGTTGCAGTTCATATAAAACATCATTAGCTTCATTTGTTTTACATGAAAGAACTATATTAAGCTTCTTTCTAAGTTCATTTGGTGGCTGGGATTTTAGCGCATTTATAATTTCTGTAAGTTTTGTAACATATTTTAAAGCCTCCCAGAATTCAGACCTACAGGATGTTATAACTGTTCCATCGTTAGTTGCGCTACGAATTATTGCCAGGTGATGAGATGCAGATGTTTCATCGCTAGCCCTAATTCCTAAATCAGAAATTACTTGATCATAGGCCTGCAAATCAGGCCATTGTTCTGCGTCGAGTACAATCTTAACCTTTGGTTTAATTTTACTCCTCCAATCTACTAATCCGCACTTTCGGTATTATTTCTTCCTGCGTGATCTGCCATTGCCCAACCAATCGCTCCATCCGACCCAACCTTGGTTTCCGTATATTTGGTTTGGTGTGGCTGGAATATCGGCGGGTAATTTCCCACCTTTACAGAAATCCCGCCATTCATATACATTTTTTAGTCCCTGCTTTCTTGCATAGGTACGGGCTTTAGTAAAAGGCATATATTTTACAATCCGCTTTATTGGCCTATTGGTTCCTAGCCAATCACCCCATCCAACAAACCCTTTGCCTCTATAAGTTTGCCAAGCATTTACAGGAATGTCCGATGGCAGACCTCCGCTTTTTGCAAAAGCGTTCCACTCTTCTCTATTTCTCAATCCAAGACTTCTGGCATAATTTCTTGCATCCGTAAATGGGCGATATTTGAGTTGTGATTTTGCTATATTTTCCGTTCCCAACCAATCCCCATATCCATCCCATCCATCGTTTCGATATACATGATTAGGAACTGCAGGAATATCATTAGGGAGTTCCCCAGAACGTGCAAAAGCTTGCCATTGTTTTTGATTGCTTAGTTGAAGACTCTTCGCAAATGATCTAGCATTCTCAAACGAAAGATACTGCCTCTTGGCTGATGAGATCGCTCCTGTTCCAAGCCAGTCACCCCAGCTTACCCAGCCACTATTACGATACGCTACCTGTGGAGCGGAAGGAATATCATTCGGTAAGTTTCCATTAGAACAAAACGTCACCCATGTCATGAAATTCTTAAGACCTAGAGATCTTGCAAATTCCCGGGCTTTCAAGAAAGGCCTGCAATGTCCTCTGAAAGTTCTCCCAGTCCCCAACCAGTCACCCATACCACTCCAGCCTTTATTCTTATAAGTACTGTTTGGAGTTGCAGGAATATCGGGAGGAAGATCTTTGCTCTTTGAGAAAATGCGCCAATTTTTCTCATTCTTCAGCCCCAACCCTCTGACCCACTCTCTCGCCTCTTGGAACGGTCTCCAGTTCGCCCTTCCGACTCTTTCCCAGAGCTTGAGCCTCACCTGTTCGCGGAAGGCTTCTAGGTCGATGTGCTGGGCTACGGGGACATCGCCTTTTATCTCGACGATCCTCTCTTCTCTCTCCTTTCCGTTGCCTTTGGCTTTGACTCCGCGGAACTCTTCGGCGATGCGGTCGTCCTGGGTGGATAGTGCCGTCACGACTCTTCCGACCTGCTTGAACTCGGTTGTCTCGGCGAAGTCGGCGAACGCCATGCCTGAAGGGACGACGATGGGGACGACTATGTAACCGAACTTCTTGCCTTTGCAGGGGCGCATGGCGCGTCCCGCCGCCTGGACGATGTCCACGACGCTCTGCTTGGGATCGGCGAAGAGGACGCAGTCGACGGCGGGGATGTCGACGCCTTCCTGGAGGCACCTGGCGTTGGTGATGAGGGCGGTATTGGCTTCCCGGAACTCGCGCAGAAGCTCGGCTCTCTCCCCAGCGGTTTTTCTGCTCGATATGTGCAAAGCCCGCGGCGGTTCGATATCTTTTATCCGGCTCTCGATCTGTTCCTGCTGTTCCCTGAAATCCTCCGCCGAACGGATGCTCCGATGGAAAGAGATGGTGTGCTTCACTCCTTCTTCGCGGAACGCTCGCTGGAGGGCTATCCCTGCCGCCAAGGCCTGCGCCTCGCGCTGGCCCAATTCCTCGTCGCCAGTCTTCAGATAGCTGTTATCCTCGATGAACCGCTTCACGCTTTCGTCGCTCACCGTTATAGTTATTATCTTGTAGTCGGAGATTATGGGCGGGTCGGCTTCGATCGCCTCCTTGAAGGTGAGCTGGTGGAAGCATTTTCCGTAAACCTCGGAGTCGTCCATCGAGAGGACGGTCTCATCCTTCTCCCGCACAACTCTCTCGGTGGCGGTCATGAAGAGCCTCTTCCTGATAGCGACGTTCTTGTCGGTGATCAGATGGCCGAAAGATTTGTCCGGGGAGCCGACCGTCCTATGGGCTTCGTCCATGATACCCAGGTCGAATGAGAATCCCGCGCTTCTCGCGGCGGCCGCCAAGGGTTTCCCGCTCTGGTATGTCGAGAAGACGATCTTTTTCTTCGCGGACTTCTTTGAGAGGAATCTGCCGATCTCATCCCGGTCGGTGGTGGCGTCCACGCCCAGTTCGTAGCTGTCGCTGACGAAATCGTCCTCCAGCTTTCCCGTTGTCTCGTCGCTGCAGACGACAAGCCAGTCGGGGATCTCTCCCCTCGCGAGGAACTCCTTCGTCCAGTCGGCGAGGCTCTGCTTGATGAGGTGGAGGCTCGGCACGGCGACGAGGATAGATCTGGCTTTGAGCGCTTCGGCGATCCAGAAGGCGGTGAGGCTCTTGCCCGTCCCGCAGGGCATGATGAGGCGGCCCCTTGTCTCTTTGGAACTTATAAAATGTTCTTTGGCTGCCGCGATGGCTTTCTGCTGGTGAGGCCTCGGTTCACGCGGCTTCGGCGGGGAGGGAGGTTTCGCGGTCGCTTCGCGGATCTGACGCCAATCCTCGGCTTCGAGTTCCAGCCACCGTTCCAATCCTATCTCTGTCGCTTTCCCGAGGTACTGCTTCTTTTTTACAGGTTTCGCGCAGGTGTGAACGACGACGGCCAGGGAGATGTTGTTGCAGTAGTTGAAGGCGAGGTTCGTGAAGGTCGAAAGCTCCCCGACGGTCAGCGGGGTGTGCGTATCCGTCCTGAACTTGCACTGGATGGCCCAGAGATCCCCGTCGAAGGTCTCGGCGACAAGATCTATCCCCTCGTCCGTCTTCGGGAGGTTGATCTTCGACCTTACCGCGGGGGGAAGCTCCTCCTTCGCCCTCCACACATGCTTCAATTTCGTCCTGTATTCCGAATGGGTGGTCAGATAAAGCTGCGTGAGGCGCTCGAATACGTTGCCCTTGCAGGCTTCCTTGCAGGGCGCGCTCGCGGGCAGTGCACAGGCCTGCTTGAAGAATTCATCCCATGATCTTGATCCGGCAATGAATTTATCCGGCGTCGTCATTTCACGAAAACCTTTGCCGATATTATATCCACTCGCTCCACTTCGGCCCCCTGTTCCAAGAGACAATTATACTCCCTCTAGCTTGCCATTTCAGGCTACAGGTGGGAAGGGCAGGCTGATGGCTGATGGCATACTAATTCAGATATTGCGCCGTGCGTCGAATTCACTTCGCGCTAAGGCGTTTTCCCTGCCGGGGGGGTGTTCAGCGCAGCGAGTCGATGAGCGAAGCGCCTAAGAGGGGAGAGGATCGCTCCCCTCTTTGGGAAGCGGGAGCGTCCAGCGAAGCTTGATCTATCCCGCAAGCGTTCCCGAGAGATAATTCTTGGTTCTTTCGTCCTTCGGGTTGCTAAAAAATTCTTGCGCGGGCGCGGCTTCGATCAGCTCGCCGAGATAGATGAAAGCCACGTAATCCGCGAGCCTCCTCGCCTGCCTCAGTATGTGCGTCACCAGCACGATCGTGTAGTTCTCTCTGAGCGCGAGGAATTGCTTCTCGATGGGGCTTGCGGGGTCAGGTCTTTATATTTAGTCAGATAGCACAAATCCTGACACGCTAAAAGTAAAGACCTGACCCCAATTACATCTTTAAAGAAAAAAGGGCGAACGGCCGTTCGCCTATGCAGACAATGCTTCCGCGCTTCCGCTCTATTCTATCCCGCGAGGATGCCCGAAAGATATTTCTTCGTGCGTTCGTCCTTCGGGTTGCTGAAGAACTCAGCCGCGGGCGCCGCTTCGATGAGTTCCCCGAGATAGATGAAAGCCACGTAATCCGCGAGCCTCCTCGCCTGCCTCAGGATGTGCGTCACCAGCACGATCGTGTAGTTCTCCCTGAGCGCGAGGAACTGCTTCTCGATGTGCTCGCCCGAAACCGGGTCGAGCGCCGACGTCGGCTCGTCGCCGAGGATGATCTCCGGTTCCACCGCGAGCCCCCTCGCCAGGCAGAGCCTCTGCTGTTGCCCGATCGAGAGCCTGTAAGCGGGGGCGCTCAGCCTGTCCCTGACCTCGTCCCAAAGGTTGACCTTTTTCAGTTCCCTCTCGACGAGCCTGTCCACATCCTTCTTTTTCATCTTGTTGTGGAGCTTCGCGCCGAAGGCGACGTTGTCGTAGATCGACATCGGAAGCACCTGCGGCTTCTGCATCAGAAGCCCCATTTTCTTCCTCAGCTCGATGAGGTCCGTCTTGGGGTGGAGGATGTCCTCGCCGTCCAGGAGAAGCTCTCCTTCGACCCTCACGTTCTCCTCCAGTTCTATGATCCTGTTGAAGCACTTCAGGAGCGTCGATTTCCCGCAGCCCGATGGGCCGAGTATGACGGTTATACCCTTGTCCGGAATGGTCAGGTTAATGTTTTTAAGCACCTGCTCTTTTCCGTAGAACAGGTTCAGGTTCTTTATTTCAAGCGGTGATTTCGCGCCCATTTCTCATCCTACCTTACGACATATTTCGACAAGCCCTTGGACATCCACCTTGCCGCGAGGCTCACGAGAAGCATCATTATAGTCAGAACGAAGGCCGCCGCATAGCCCCGCTCCTGTATCTCCCTGAACGGAGTCGATAACTGGAAAAAGACCGCGAGCGGCAGCGTCGCGACCGGAGCGAACGGCGAGGAAGGCAGAGAATCCGTGTAGCTCGCCGTCATCAACACCGAAGCCGCGTCGCCGATTCCCCTTCCGAACGCGAGAAGGGTGGCGGTCAGGAGCCCCGGCAGCGCCTGTTTAAGTATTATCTTCGTCGAGATCTCGAAGCGCGTTGCGCCCAGTGAATACGCCGCCTGCTTCATCTCGAACGGTATCATCCTCAGCGTCTCGTCCATCGTCCTCGCCATGATCGGCAGGACCAGGAACGAAAGTGTTATTATGCCCGCCAGCATGGAGGCGGGAAGCTTGAACATTATCATTATCGCGAAGCCGAAAGCGCCGTAGACGATGGAAGGGATCCCCCAGAGAAGGTCCAGGAAGAACCTTACCGAGCGGCTGAACTTCGACTTCGAGAACCGGTAGATGTTGATGTAGAAGACTATCGGAAGACTGTATACGAGGGACAGGACCGTCGCCGCCAGTCCGATTATCACGGAACCCAGGATCGCGTTGAGTATCCCGCCTTCCTTCCCCATCACGTAGCCGCCTTTGGGAGTCTGCGTAAGCACCTGCCAGCTCAGTGACGGAAGGCCCTTCATGAATACGGTGACCGTTATGGAGAAGAGTCCTACGGCGAGAGCCGCGAAAGACGCGGCCATCAGAAGGACAAAGAAAGTTTCCTCCAATTTTTTCATCCGCTTCACGCTTTCTCCTCCTCTATCCTGACAAGGATCGACCAGCCGATCAGGTTTGAAAGCGCCGTCAATATGAGAAGGACGAACGCCGCGAGGAATATCGCGCTTTTATAAAGGGGAATGGACATCGTTTCGCCAAAGGTGTTCGCTATAAGAGCGGGAAGAGGATACGCGGGGTCGAATATTGAAAAAGGCGTCTGCCGGATGTGGCATCCCGCCACCATCAGGACGGCCATCGTTTCGCCGATCGTCCTCGAGAGGCCGAGAATTATCGCCGCGACGATCCCCGGAGCGGCCTTCCTGAGAATGACCTTCTTGATCATCTCCCACTTCGTAGCTCCCAGCGCCATCGAGGCCTGTCTCATTTCGAACGGAACTGCTTTTATGACCTCTTCGGAAATGGAAACTATAAGGGGGGAGGTCATCAAAGCCAGGACCAGAGCCCCCGATAGAACCGAAAACCCCGACACGTTGTCGGACGAGAACAGCGCGCAGGGAAAATGTTCTGCGCAAAACGGCTGGATGTACTCCCTGACCATGGGCACTATGACTATGATTCCCCAGACGCCGAATATAACCGGCGACACACCGGAAAGGACGTCGAAGACCATTTTCGTGTGCATCGCCATCTTTGTCGGGAGGTATTCGCTGAGGAATATGGCGGTGAGTACGCTGAGAGGCACGGCGATCACCAGGGCTAGCGCCGTCGTGTAAAGGCTTCCGATTATGAACCTGTAAAGGCCGTAATCGCTCCTGTGGGGCATCCAGGCCGTCGAGAAAAGTATGTCCGAAACGCTCTTCTTGAGGATAAGGGGAAAAGATTCCCAGAAGAGCATCAAAAAAATAAGGGCGAACACGGAAAAAACGGAAAGGCTCATGAACCTGGAGACGATTCTCGCCCCGCGGTTCAGGAGCCTCCGTTTTTTCAGCTTGCCGGAAAATCCCCCGTCCAAAAGGACCCTCCTAGATCACTTCCTTCACGATCTGGTCCCTTTTTTCCCTGGGCAGGGGAAGGCTCGTGCCGACTTCATTGAGTATCCTCGTTCCTTCTTCTCCCAGGCAGAACTGCATGAACTCCTTGAGAATTCCGTCAGGCTTGCTCCTGAGGAAAAAAAAGTTCGTCCTTCCGATGGGATATGTCCCTTCCTCGATGAACTTCATGGCGTCCGCCCTGGCCTGCACCGACTCTTCGGGGTCGATCTTTCCGTTCTCATTGGGCTTGCGGGGTCAGGTCTTTATATTTAGTCAGATAGCACAAATCCTGACACGCTAAAAGTAAAGACCTGACCCCAATTACATCTTTAAAGAAAAAAGGGCGAACGGCCGTTCGCCTATGCAGACAATGCTTCCGCGCTTCCGCTCTATTCTATCCCGCGAGGATGCCCGAAAGATATTTCTTCGTGCGTTCGTCCTTCGGGTTGCTGAAGAACTCAGCCGCGGGCGCCGCTTCGATGAGTTCCCCGAGATAGATGAAAGCCACGTAATCCGCGAGCCTCCTCGCCTGCCTCAGGATGTGCGTCACCAGCACGATCGTGTAGTTCTCCCTGAGCGCGAGGAACTGCTTCTCGATGTGCTCGCCCGAAACCGGGTCGAGCGCCGACGTCGGCTCGTCGCCGAGGATGATCTCCGGTTCCACCGCGAGCCCCCTCGCCAGGCAGAGCCTCTGCTGTTGCCCGATCGAGAGCCTGTAAGCGGGGGCGCTCAGCCTGTCCCTGACCTCGTCCCAAAGGTTGACCTTTTTCAGTTCCCTCTCGACGAGCCTGTCCACATCCTTCTTTTTCATCTTGTTGTGGAGCTTCGCGCCGAAGGCGACGTTGTCGTAGATCGACATCGGAAGCACCTGCGGCTTCTGCATCAGAAGCCCCATTTTCTTCCTCAGCTCGATGAGGTCCGTCTTGGGGTGGAGGATGTCCTCGCCGTCCAGGAGAAGCTCTCCTTCGACCCTCACGTTCTCCTCCAGTTCTATGATCCTGTTGAAGCACTTCAGGAGCGTCGATTTCCCGCAGCCCGATGGGCCGAGTATGACGGTTATACCCTTGTCCGGAATGGTCAGGTTAATGTTTTTAAGCACCTGCTCTTTTCCGTAGAACAGGTTCAGGTTCTTTATTTCAAGCGGTGATTTCGCGCCCATTTCTCATCCTACCTTACGACATATTTCGACAAGCCCTTGGACATCCACCTTGCCGCGAGGCTCACGAGAAGCATCATTATAGTCAGAACGAAGGCCGCCGCATAGCCCCGCTCCTGTATCTCCCTGAACGGAGTCGATAACTGGAAAAAGACCGCGAGCGGCAGCGTCGCGACCGGAGCGAACGGCGAGGAAGGCAGAGAATCCGTGTAGCTCGCCGTCATCAACACCGAAGCCGCGTCGCCGATTCCCCTTCCGAACGCGAGAAGGGTGGCGGTCAGGAGCCCCGGCAGCGCCTGTTTAAGTATTATCTTCGTCGAGATCTCGAAGCGCGTTGCGCCCAGTGAATACGCCGCCTGCTTCATCTCGAACGGTATCATCCTCAGCGTCTCGTCCATCGTCCTCGCCATGATCGGCAGGACCAGGAACGAAAGTGTTATTATGCCCGCCAGCATGGAGGCGGGAAGCTTGAACATTATCATTATCGCGAAGCCGAAAGCGCCGTAGACGATGGAAGGGATCCCCCAGAGAAGGTCCAGGAAGAACCTTACCGAGCGGCTGAACTTCGACTTCGAGAACCGGTAGATGTTGATGTAGAAGACTATCGGAAGACTGTATACGAGGGACAGGACCGTCGCCGCCAGTCCGATTATCACGGAACCCAGGATCGCGTTGAGTATCCCGCCTTCCTTCCCCATCACGTAGCCGCCTTTGGGAGTCTGCGTAAGCACCTGCCAGCTCAGTGACGGAAGGCCCTTCATGAATACGGTGACCGTTATGGAGAAGAGTCCTACGGCGAGAGCCGCGAAAGACGCGGCCATCAGAAGGACAAAGAAAGTTTCCTCCAATTTTTTCATCCGCTTCACGCTTTCTCCTCCTCTATCCTGACAAGGATCGACCAGCCGATCAGGTTTGAAAGCGCCGTCAATATGAGAAGGACGAACGCCGCGAGGAATATCGCGCTTTTATAAAGGGGAATGGACATCGTTTCGCCAAAGGTGTTCGCTATAAGAGCGGGAAGAGGATACGCGGGGTCGAATATTGAAAAAGGCGTCTGCCGGATGTGGCATCCCGCCACCATCAGGACGGCCATCGTTTCGCCGATCGTCCTCGAGAGGCCGAGAATTATCGCCGCGACGATCCCCGGAGCGGCCTTCCTGAGAATGACCTTCTTGATCATCTCCCACTTCGTAGCTCCCAGCGCCATCGAGGCCTGTCTCATTTCGAACGGAACTGCTTTTATGACCTCTTCGGAAATGGAAACTATAAGGGGGGAGGTCATCAAAGCCAGGACCAGAGCCCCCGATAGAACCGAAAACCCCGACACGTTGTCGGACGAGAACAGCGCGCAGGGAAAATGTTCTGCGCAAAACGGCTGGATGTACTCCCTGACCATGGGCACTATGACTATGATTCCCCAGACGCCGAATATAACCGGCGACACACCGGAAAGGACGTCGAAGACCATTTTCGTGTGCATCGCCATCTTTGTCGGGAGGTATTCGCTGAGGAATATGGCGGTGAGTACGCTGAGAGGCACGGCGATCACCAGGGCTAGCGCCGTCGTGTAAAGGCTTCCGATTATGAACCTGTAAAGGCCGTAATCGCTCCTGTGGGGCATCCAGGCCGTCGAGAAAAGTATGTCCGAAACGCTCTTCTTGAGGATAAGGGGAAAAGATTCCCAGAAGAGCATCAAAAAAATAAGGGCGAACACGGAAAAAACGGTAAGGCTCATGAACCTGGAGACGATCCTCGCACCGCGGTTCAGGAGCCTCCGTTTTTTCAGCTTTCCGGAAAATCCGTCATTCAAAAGGACGCTCCTAGATAACTTCCTTCACGATCTGGTCCCTTTTTTCCCTGGGCAGGGGAAGGCTCGTGCCGACTTCATTGAGTATCTTCGTTCCTTCTTCTCCCAGGCAGAACTGCATGAACTCCTTGAGAACTCCATCAGGCTTGCTCCTGAGGAAAAAAAAGTTCGTCCTTCCGATGGGATATGTCCCTTCCTCGATGAACTTCATGGCATCCGCCCTGGCCTGCACCGACTCTTCGGGGTCGATCTTTCCGTTCTCATTGACGTCTATCGAGACCACCTTGGCGCCGGTGACTATCCTGCCGTCCTTGCCGAAGATGTAGCTGAAGTTGGTGTAGCTGATGCCGCTGGGATCGTTAAGGACCGCGTTGATCATCTGAGGGTCGGAATTGATGCCGATCCCCGTGAGGTCCTCCTGTTTCAGTTTGCCGAGGAACTTGGCGAAAGTGGCCGCGGCTCCGCAGGCGTCGGACCTGGTGTAAACGCTGACGGGGGTCTTCCCTCCGCTCTTTCCGACGACCTCTTCCCAGGTCATTTTTTTCTGTTCCTTGTAGAGCGCGAATAGCTGCGAGCGGGTCATGCCCTTCGCGGCGATCTCCTCAGCGACGGGGTTCATCTCGCTGATGATCGTGAACACCCCGTCGTGGCAGATCGGGACCGCGAGGATTCCCTTATCGAGCTCGGCCTTGTCGGGCTCCCTCGAGACCATTCCTATGTCCACGAGTCCGGCGATGCAGTCGGCCGCGCCCTTGCCCGCTCCTCCCGCCGAAACTTCCACCTTCACTTCGGGATGCAGTCTCTGGAACGCTTCTCCCCATTGAACTGCCGTCGGATAAATGGCGAAAGCGCCGGAGAGCGTGATTGTTTTCTTGTCTACCTTTGCGGGCGAGTTCTGCCGTTGTCCCCCGCCGCATGCCGTGAGCATTGACACACAAACGATCGTGAGAACAAACGCAGAGGGGATAAGGAATTTCTTCATGCAACACCTCCTATAAGACTCCTATAATACTCCTATAAGAGCCTGTTGTCAACAAAGAACCGCCGCCGTAAACGACCTTCCAAATTGCCCTGCGCCTGTTTGAAACTGAGCTTTACTTCCTTGACTTTCGCAGCTTCCCGGCTTTCCTCTTCTTGGGTGTTTCAACCGGAAGACCCAGCTTTTCGGCTTCGGCCTCGCCTTTCGCGGTCAGTGCGAAATAGCCCTGCCTGGAACCTGCTTCCGCCTTGCCGTTCTTCTTCATCAGGAAGAGGTTCTGCCTGCTGGTCGGCCTGTAAGGGATGCCGAGCTCGTCGTAGCACTCCCGCATGAGGCCGGCATTGACCTCGCCGATCCCCTGTTTCTTGAGAAAGAAGGCGAACGCCAGGTAGCGCTGGCTGTCGCTGTCCAGCTTTCTTCCCTTGGCGAATTCCTGGAGCGCCGCGCGGTCGACCTGGCCGGAAGATTTGAAAGCTTCCTTCTTCCTGCCTCCCGGACGGCGGAGGACCTTTTTCCCTTCGAGCTCGGCCTCTCCTGCGAGAAAAGCGGCCACGTAGCTTTCCACGAAGTTACGGTCTCCCTCGACATCAAGTTCGAACTCTCCCTGACGGATATAAAAACGGTATGTGTGGTCGTGCATGGTACCTTCCTCCTTAGACTGTAGACCCAGAGGGCCTGTTCAGAATTTATCAGAACGCATGCCCCCTGTCAAGGCGTTATCGCTTTGTCAACAATGACGCTTTTTGTGGAATCACTGCAGTCGTCATGGAGCAGGGGCGCGCGCTTCTGCCGTCCCGATGATCGTTAGTTCGAGCCGCGATTGAAAAATGATCCGCATGTCTATACAATCTGTGTCTTGGTCCCATAGGGGGTTGATTGGACGATTTCATTTTTCCGCCTTTCGTTTCCCTGATACCGCAGACAGCTTTGATCGCGGTGTTGGGGACGCTTTTTTCGGCGGCGGCGCACATTGCCGTTGGCGCGTGGTTCATGCTTTACCTCGAAGAGAGAAGGGCGCAGAACGAGGAGGACCTTGAACTTTCATCGTGGCTCGAGAGATCGTCGAAAAAACTTCTGAGCCTTGCCCTCGTTTTCGGCGTTCCCGCCGGGCTCCTGCTCTGGTTCACTTTTATCGTGACCTCGCCGCTCTCCGTCTCCTACCTGACATCGAATTTCATGTGGGTGGGATGCATGTTCTGGGCTTTCCTGGTCCTCTATGTCCTCGCGATGCTCGTTCACGCCAACGCCTGGCGCTCGGCCTCTCCCAAAACGCACAGGAGGATATGCCTTACCTGCGCGGTCGGCGCCTGGATTTGTCTTTTCTTCATCAACGGCATCATAACTTTCCAGCTGACCCCGAGCAAGATACGGGAACCGATAAACCTCTTCAAGGCCTTTTTCAATCACACTTCGTTCCCCGGGCTTCTCCTGAGGACATCCTTCGCGGTGTGGATAGCCTCCCTTCTTTTCCTTTTCCTGCTTTCGTTCGAAAAAGAAGGCAACCTCAAGAAATCGCTCGCCAGGAGGCTTTCCAGGCAATCCATCTACGCCATCGCCCTGATACCTTCCGCGGCCGTGTGGTACGGGTTCCAGACCTCGAAGATGAGCCTCGAGAACTTCAGCAGGATCTCTTACCTGCAGGGGCTCATGTTCTCGGCGCTCCTCCTGTTCCTTGTCGCCATTTCTCTCACGTTCTTCCTTTCGGTCCTCTTCCCGCAGCTCTTCAAGCCCCTGTCGGCAGCCGTGCCCCTCGCGTTCGCGATCGTCGCCGTCGGCTTCTGTGAATTGACCCGCGAGGACCTGAGGCTCCCCTACTCTATCAGGGGCGCCGTTTACGCCAACGACATAGACGTGAAGAAATGCAAGACATACCAGGATTCTGGATTCATCAAACAGGCCCGTTTCCTTTCGCTCGGCGGAGCCCCTCCGCCCGGGGACACCGTGAAAGGAAAGCTCCTGTTCGCGAAGCTGTGCTCTCCGTGTCACGCGATAGGCGGCCCCGGAGGTCTTGAGAACGTATTTTCCAGGATAGACGAAAAGTTCGCGTTCTCCCTCGTAAGGAAGTCCACCTTCATGAAATCCCCCATGCCTCCGTTCCCCGGGGGAGACGAAGAAGCGGCGCTGATCTCGGGACACATACTTTCTTCCGTTGACAAGTCGGGGCCTTTCGCACGCGGCCGCGACATATTTGCCGTCAGGTGCGGCCCCTGCCACGACTGGGAGCGCGGATACAGGACCCTCAGGAGAAGGTTCCGCGGCGCCGACGCGAAGACAGTCGACGACACTCTGGGGGATCTCCGCTCGATCACGGAATCCATGCCCGAATGGACGGGGACCGATGAAGAGCGCAAGGCTCTTTCCGAATGGATATCATCCCAGGCAGGGAGCGGAGCGCCCAGATGAACGCTCCCTACCTGATCCCCGCCCCTCCCGTGCTGATCTCGGTCCTTTCCTACATCACTTTATCGGCGCATCTGATTCTCATGAACCTGACGCTCGGAGGATCTCTGCTAGTATCCATCTACCTGTTCAAACGGAAGGAAAAGCACCTCGCGATTGCGGAGGCGATGGCGCGAAGGCTCCCGTTCATGATGGCTTTCGCGGTCGTCTTCGGGGCCGCCCCGATGATCTTCGTCCAGGCGCTCTATCCGTCTTTGTTCTTCAGGTCGGCGGTGTTCATGTCGGGATGGTTCCTTATCATCCCCGCAGCGGTCTTCGCCTCTTTCTCGCTGCTTTTCTTCCTCTCGGCAAGATGGGATGCCCTCGAAAGATGGAGAGCTTACCTGTATCTTTGTGTATCAGCGATGCTGGGAAGCGTCCTTTTCAGCTTCTGCAGGCTCTTCGCGGTGATGGAGAACCTCGGGGAAAAGAAGCTTGTCGGATATGACATCGGAGGAAGCTACTTCATCGATCCGGCTTTCCTGGACATGATCCCCAGGTTCCTCCATTCCTTTTTCGCCTCGGTTGCGGTCGCGGGCCTCTGGGTAGCCATCTGGGGGATCATGAAGCTCAACAGGGAGCCCGAACAGGGAAGGTGGCAGTACCGCTCTGGTGCCACATGGTTCTCTTCGGCGACGATCATGGCTATCGGGACGGGGGTGTGGCGCCTCGCCGACATCCCCGGAGACTCGATGATGACGGTACTCGGAAGGGACCTCTTCTCGACATCGCTATTCGCCGCGCTCCTGCTTTCATCCGTCTGCGCTCTCACTTTCGCTCTTCTCGGCATGAACAGCATAAAACCGTCGTTCTTCCTGAAGATAGCGGCGGTGCTCACGATATTCGAAATAGCGGGCATGGTCGTATTGAGGGATATACTGAGGCAAGCCGAGCTATCCGGGCTTTACGATCTCGGCGCCCAGAGGGCACATTTCCAGTGGGCGGCCTTCCTCATCTTCGTCCTCTGCTGCACAGTATCGCTATTCTTCTGCGTGGATCTCGTGAAAAAAACCCGCTCAGGGAGAAAGAACTCCTAGATGGAACTCATTCATTCAAAAGCGGGAGAGATCGCCGCGCTATCGACAGCCATCCTGTGGGCCTTCACCGCCACCTTCTTCACCCTCGCGGGCAGGAGGATCGGGTCCAACGCGGTGAACCTTCTGCGGCTGGTGCTTGCCACCGCTTATCTTCTTGTCTCTCACTGGCTCATCTACGGCTCCCCCGTCCCCGACCTCTCTCTGAGAAGCGAGTGGTTCTACCTCGGCATTTCGGGAGCCATCGGCCTTGCATTGGGCGACTCGCTGCTTTTCCAGTCCTTCCTCGACCTCGGCACGCAAAAGGCGATGGTGATAATGTCGTCCTGGCCCATCTTCTCTTCGCTGATGGCTTTCTTCTTCTTCGGCGAAAGCCTCAATTCCTTCGAATTGACGGGAATCATACTGACCATCAGCGGAATTTCGATAGTCATCGCGGCCAAAGTCGAGTCGGTCCATGAGGTCAGGCCAGTAAGGGGCGTCGTCCTCGCGCTGGGAGGAGCGATCTGCCAGGCGGTCGGCATTCTTCTCGCCAAGGAAGGTCTGATGAAGGGGCTTCCCTCCCTCTCCGGCACTGTCATGAGGATGGTTTTCGCCACGATAACCATGGTCATCTTCAGCATCTGCCTGAAAGCCCTGCAGGAAAAGACCCGGAGGAAGCTGGATCCAAAAGGGCTGATGTTCGCCTTCTTCGGATCGATCGTCGGGCCGTTCCTCGGCGTGTGGCTGTCGCTCTACGCCGTCGCCCACGCCAAGGTGGGAGTCGCCTCCGCCCTGATGACCACATCGCCCGTCCTTCTAATCCCCCTCTCCGCGATGTTCCTCGGCGACAGGCTGAGGAAATCGGTCATCCTCGGAACCTTCATCACCGTCATCGGAAGCGTCCTGTTGTTCGTTAGCAAGGGGTAGGGGAAAAAAAGAGGCATTCCGAGTTAAACTTTGAAGTGTTTCAATCGAAGGGATCTTCTGTGTCCCTGAAAAGGTGACCGGAAAAGGATGAAAATAGGTGACTGTCCCTATTATTGCCTATCCGCGATTTCCCTTTTTTGAATTGCAGGACCGATGAGTAAGAGCAGCATTCGCTATGACTGTTTTGCCCCCTTTACTATGAGCTTTAATATGGTCGGCTGTGAAGTCTTTCCATGTAACAGGCAACCCGCAGATAGCACAAATAGGCTCGATTTCAGTATTCCAAATAAGACGCCTCTGTTCTCTGCTGTAAGTTCGTGTATCGTCTTTCTTTTCGAATAAACTCTCCAAAATGCTTCTCAAAATCTCTTCCCTTTTTTGTCTCTGTTTGATTTCATCGGTGCTCTGCAAAACAGTCAGGAGATATTCACGATATAATTCCTGCCCCGGGTGAATTCCTCGGGCTTTCTTTTGTAGTTCTCTTGCCTCGTCAACGCCGTTGGAAAAGTTACGAAGAAGATCAAATGCGAGGATATTTCTTTTTTTATCCGTAAGAATCAAACCATTCTTCTCAAATTTCCAGATAAGCACTGCAAGAGAGTAAAAATCTGAAAGCTGACAGAGACGCGTGGTTTTCAACTGCGGAAACATTATTTGCAAACGGTTAAGTGTCTTGATACATTGCTCCTTAACTCTTTTGACATGCTTACCAGAAATTGAATTGGAAGTCATAACCTTGTCAAGTGCGATTTTCTTATTGATAACATCTTCGTTATGGATAGAGACCATCAGTTCACAAATAAGTTCAACATGCTTCATCCGTGTGATTTGGCTTTGACTAAGGACATTATTTGTTCTGAAATAGTCTTCGTAACGTTCAGCCACTTTTGCGGCTGTCCGAAGAAACTCGCTGTTGTAATATTTTGCATGGCGCTTTTCAGCCGGTGTGAGTGCCTTGCCGGTTGAGTTGATTCGGACAAAGAGATCAATAATATCTGCCAGCTCGCCAGAAACTTCCATACTTTGCAGTTTGTATCCCGTAATCCTATGTTGCCATTTCCTTTTGCATAGAAGTTTCCAGTCTATGGTTTCTTTTTCATTTTCATCGGTGAGCTGTGATACTGTTGAAAATCTATGCCCTTTGATAAGGCCTGTGAACATCAGAATTGATTCAATCCGTTGTTTACCGTCAATTACATCATAAATGTAATGACCATCATGTTCCCGCTTATAAAGAAATATCGAAGGCAACGGATAATTGCGCAGTATGGAGTCGATCAGTTTGGCGCGGTCGGTTTTTGACCAGACAGAATCCCTTTGAAAACCAGGCTCGAGATTCAGATGGTCTTTTTCATAGAGATTGATTAAGTCTTGAATTGTCTTGGGATCCGGCTCATACCTTATTTGCTGCATAATTCCCTCCGAAATCGTTATGAATTGAATTTTTCGTCGTGTTCAACTTTATTTGCAGACCAATAATTAGACTGTTCAATAGAATCACCCCCGGCATCTTGGGCTGTCAGTCTATCTTGCCGGTTCATCGTTTTTTCCCACCAATCTTTGATCCCTCCCCTTTTCAATGTTAGTCCCCCTCATTCTCGGCTGTCAAGGACGATCGCTTTTTTTCACCCCGCTTAAACCCATCTGTAGGTTGTTTCGGACCTTCGGACCACCCTTAATACGACGATCAGCTTCTTCTTGTCGTCGATCTCGTAAAGGATCCGGTAGGGACCGAAACGAACCCTGTAGGCATTCTCTGCTCCCTTCAGCTTCCTTACTCCAGAAGGTCTTTGCGCTGATGATAATCCCAGGATCACCGATCGGAGCACCTCGAACACGGGCCCAGGAAGCTTCCGCAAGTCCCGCTCTGCCGCGGGGGCGATCTCCACTCGATATGGAGAGGGCTTCATTTCCCTCTCTTGCTCTTGTTCTTAGAGAAGAAATCACTCGCTTCGACGCCGCCCTTCGCCTCGTATTCGGCCTTCGCTTCTGCCACGAGAGGCAGGAGCTCGGCGTCTTCCTGCGCCTCCAGCCATTCTCTCAGGATCTGCGGTATCAGGTCCTTTAATGCCGCGTTCCGTTTTGCTGCCGCGACTTTCACTGCGGTGTAGAGCGAATCCTCATCGAAAACCAGCGTCATCCTCTTCATTACTGCCTCCCAATGTCTCAGGCGCCTGTATGTCTGTACGCCTGTGGTGATTATACGCCGGATGGGAGCGGCATGGCAAGCGGATAAAGTTGAAGCACAGCAGAAAATCCCTTCCGGCCTCCCTTGCAGGCAAGGGAGGGGGCTTTACCCCTTCTTCTCGCAAAGTTGAGTCCTGTTTTAAAAGCGTTATAATAATTCCTTGCATTCTGGAGGTTCCGATGGTCAAGTTCGAGCTCGATTTCGCGAAACTGCCGCCGAAGAAGGATTTCGTAAAAGGGATAAGACGGGCCCCGACCCGGGGTAATAACCTTTCCGAAAAAGATACAATCCTGGCTCTGAAGAACGCGCTCAGGTACATCCCTGTGAAGTTCCACGATGAGTTGGCTGTCGAGTTCCTCGAAGAGCTGAAGAGGACGGGAAGGATCTACGGCTACCGTTTCAGGCCCGAGGGAAGGATCTTCGGGAAGCCCGTTTCGCAGTACAAGGGCAGGATACCTGAAGCGAAGGGCATGCAGGTGATGATAGACAACAACCTCGACTTCGAGGTCGCTCTATATCCATATGAACTGGTCACCTACGGCGAGACGGGCCAGGTGTTCCAGAACTGGATGCAGTACCTTCTCATAAAGAAATACCTCGAGAACATGGGGCGGGACCAAACACTGGTTGTCTCTTCCGGTCACCCGCTCGGCCTCTTCCCTTCAAGGTCCGAGGCTCCCCGCGCGATAATCACGAACGGCCTCATGGTCGGGATGTTCGACACCCCCGCCGACTTCAAGAGGCTGGCGGCGCTGGGCTGCGTCAACTACGGCCAGATGACGGCCGGAGGCTGGATGTACATCGGCCCGCAGGGCATCGTCCACGGCACTTACATCACCCTTCTGAACGCCGGAAGGCAGTACCTCGGCATACCCGAGGACAGGAACCTCGGCGGCCATCTTTTCATCAGCTCGGGCCTCGGAGGCATGTCGGGCGCTCAGCCCAAGGCGGTCGAGATCGCCGGCGGCGTCGGCGTCATAGCCGAAGTGGACGGCAGCAGGATCGAGACCAGGCACAAGCAGGGATGGGTCTCGATGGTCTCCTCGGACCTCGCGGAGATCGAGAGGACCGTGGTTCAGAAGCTCCGGAAGAAGGAAGCCTACTCGATCGCCTACCACGGCAACATGGTCGAGCTTCTCGAATACGCGCACAAACATAAATGGCCCGCGGAGCTGATCTCCGACCAGACATCGTGCCACGCGGTTTACGACGGCGGATATACTCCTCAGGGGCTCCTATACGCGGATGCGAAGGAGCTTATCAAGCGCGACCCGAAGAAGTTCGAGCAGAAAGTGAACGAGAGCCTGAAGCGCCACTACGCCGTAATAAAGAAACTTTCCGATGCCGGCTCTCATTTCTGGGACTACGGCAACTCCTTCATGAAGGCTGTTTACGACGCGGGGGTCAGGGAGATCTCGAAGAACCCGGCGGACACGAACGACGGGTTCATCTTCCCCAGCTACGTCGAGGACATCATGGGCCCCGTCTGCTTCGATTACGGCTATGGGCCGTTCCGCTGGGTCTGCCTCTCGGGAAAGGCGGCCGACCTTCAGAAGACCGACAAGGCCGCGATGTCCTGCATAGATCCCGGCAGGCGGTCGCAGGATTTCGATAACTTCAACTGGATACGGGACGCCGCCAAGAACAAGCTGGTCGTGGGGACGCAGGCGAGGATCCTTTACGCCGACGCGGAAACAAGAGTAAAGATCGCCCTCAAGTTCAACAAGATGGTGAGGGAAAAGAAGGTCGGCCCCGTGATCCTCGGCAGGGACCACCACGACGTTTCGGGGACGGACTCGCCGTTCCGCGAAACGGCAAACATCTACGACGGCTCGGCGCTCACGTCCGACATGGCGCACCAGTGCTTCGCGGGAAACATCGCGAGGGGCATGACATATGTCGTCCTTTCGAACGGCGGCGGAGTGGGAACAGGCAAATGCGTCAACGGCGGCAACGGCATCTTCCTCGACGGCTCGACGAGAATGGACAAGGTCCTGAAGTCCGGCCTCGACTGGGACGTGATGGGCGGCGTCGCCCGCAGGGCATGGGCTCGCAACGACCACGCCGTTTCGACCGTCAGGGAGTGGAACTCGAAGATGAAGGATAAGGGGCACATCACCGAGCCGCGGGTGGCCGATGACGACCTTGTCAGGAGGGCTGTCAGAAAAGCCCGCGGCTGATACGCGAGGGTTTCGGCCGCGTGCTTCGTTTTACTTGACACGGAGCCCGCGGTGAATTACTTTATTACTATACAAGGGAGGCTGCGATGAGAAAATTTCTTTCCGCCGGGTCCCTTTTTTTCTTCCTGTTGGCCATCCTTGCTCTCTCCCCCGCCATATCCGCTGAAGAACCTGCCGGAGACGAGACCTATCTCTCCCTCTTCTACCCGCAGGCGCAGCTCGCAAGCTCCGCTACCCGCAGGCTGGAGGATGTGAAGACCGCTCCCGCAACCATAAGGGTCTTCACGACCGACGAGATAAGCGATTTGGGCGCGAGGACCATCAGCGATCTCCTCAACACGGTTTCCTCGGTCGTGGTGACGACCCAGACCAATTCCAGGGACAGCGTCTGGATGCGCGGCGTAAGGAACAGGTACAACGACAAGTTCCTCCTCCTGGTGGACGGAATGCCCGTGGCCGATCCGGTTTACTCGCACGCGCCGACCGACGAGTATTTCCCGCTTGATAATGTCGAAAGGGTGGAGATAATCCTCGGCCCTGCGTCCGCCCTGTACGGCAGCAACGCATACTCGGGAACCGTTAACGTGATCACGAAAAAAGCCCCGGAAAAACCTCTGTTGGCAATCAAAGGCTTCGGCGGCAATTACGATTCCCGGGGGTCATCGGTGGAAGCCGGCTTCAGGAGGGGATCCCTGGGTCTTTACGGATGGTTCAGCTATTACGAGACTGACGGGGACGGACTGGACGAACAGAGGCACAACCTTCAGCAGACTCTCAAATGGAACCCCAAGGAAAGGCTCGCGGGGGGAGTGGCTCTGGATTACAAGGGGTGGAATTTCAGGCTGTCGAGGATCCATTACTACCACACTTTCTACAGCGACTACGACGTCCCGACCTGGCGCTGGAAGGACGAGGGCTACTGGTATAACGACACCTTCGCCAACCTGGACAGGAAATTCGAGCTCTCGGACAAAACCTCCCTTCTCCTGCGGGCATACTACGAAGACTTCGATTCGAGGAACTTCTGGCGGGAGTTCGTCTCCGGAAAGCAGCGGGCGGGATCCACTCCGGACATGGCTCTTTACGAGATTGACGTGAACAAGAACGGGTGGCGCAGCGGGGCGGAGCTCCAGCTGGACATTACCCATTCGGATCGTTTCAGCACCACCGCGGGAATGACCTACGACCAGATCGCGACGGGAAGGGTCGACGACATCTGGAACAACAGGCAGGACGGGTCGAGATCGAGGCCTTTCTATATTTCGCCGCATTCTCTGGCCAACTTCAGCACCTATGTGGAGGAGAGCTTCAGGCCGAACGCCAAGTTCTCCGTGCTCGGAGGGATAAGGTTCGACCACCTCGACCTCTACGGCTGGCGGACGACACCGAGGATAAACGCGGTGTTTTCTCCGACCAAGAGGAGCGTGTTCAAGCTCCTTTACGGCGAAGCTTTCAGGTCGCCGAGCTTCAGGGAGTATTTCACGGTGGACCTAACGGGAGACTTCCCGTCCGGCAACCTTTCCCTCAAACCCGAGAGGATCAGGACTCTCGAAGCCTCGGGCGCTTACTGGATAAAAGACACGCACGAGATATCCCTTGCCCTGTTCTCGGAGTGGACATACGATTCGATATACGCCGAGGGATCGGATCCTTACGCGAACCACGGCGGCAAGAAGATCAGGGGGCTTGAGGCGAGGGCCCATTTTTCCTTCAGCGACAGGGGCGACCTGAGGTTCTCCTATTCCAGGAACTGGACAAGCCTGTACAACGTGCCGCCCTTCATGCTCAACGGCCAGATGACCCTCAAATTCGGAGAGCTGGTCAGATGGGGCGTCGACTGCGGATACGTGGCAAAGAGGCCGAGGGACCCCGGGGACAATTACTACTATGACCCGGTCGCGCCTCCCTACCACAGGGACGACACGGGGGGCTATTTCCTTCTTAACACCACGGTCAGAGTTTACCCCGTCCTGAAACATCTCGAGCTGTCGGCCTCGATCTATAATGTGCTCGACAGGGATTACTACTTCCCGACCTACGAACCTACAAAGTACAACGACCTAAAAGCCCAGAACAGGACATTCCTCGTCAGGATAGGATACAGGTTCTGAACATGAAGAGAACCTCATCCATATCCGTCTTTACGAAGTGCCTCCTGCCGCTGATCATTGCGGCATTCCTGTCCGGCCCGGTAAAGACGCAGAGCGTGAAATCCGTTGCCGTTTACATGAGCCAGAACATCCCTCCGTACGAGAACATGGCGAGGGAAATCAGGAAAGAGCTCAAGGGTTACGAATGCAGGGTCATATCGCTCGAGGGACTGTCCTCAGTCCCGGCGCCGAAGGCCGGCGAAACGGTCATAACCATCGGCAAAGAAGCTTACGGGAAACTCCTTCCCCTGAAGGGAGCCAATCCTCTCATCTACACCATGGTGCTTTTTCCCTCCCAGGAGGAAAGCGGTCACCCGCCTGATGTCATGGGAGTCGCGATGATCCCCTCCCCTCCCCAGCAGTTCGAGATCCTGAGGAACTGCGTAGGCCTGAAGTCCCTTACGATATTCGTGAATCCCAGGATAAACTCCCAGTTCGTATCCGACCTGGAGAAAATGGCTCCCAAGAACATGGAGTTCTCGCTCAGGAACGTCTCATCGGAAAAAGAGTTCCTGAACACCCTCGACGACGGCTTTCCGAAGACCGAAGCGATTCTTCTCATTCCCGAACCCACGGTCCTCACGGAGCAGGGATTGAAAAAGCTTGTCCGGAGGAGCTACGAGGAAAAAGTACCGATAATCGGTTTCGCTCCAATGTACATCGAGCTGGGGGCCGCGCTTTCCATCTCCGTTTCGGAGCCGCTCACGGCGAAGGTGGTAGCCAAGATGGTTGCGGGCGAGCAGGGACAGTGGGACCGAGCCGACGGCCTCTGCTATTCGAGGCTGTGCGAAATGAGGGTCGCCAAGTCGGCTCTTGAAAGGTTCAGTATCAAGCTCGACAGTTCCCGTTTTTCGGAGCTCGGCTGCGCATACAAAGAGGGGCCGTGATGGCCTCGGCCCCTTCTTACCTGCGCGGGGTCTATTACAGGATCGCCCTTCTCGTTTCCGTCCCTTTTTTCGTACTTCTTTTCTTCGCCATCGCCACAGACTACCGCAACGGGAGGGTCTCCCTCGAGACAAGGTCCGTCCAGACTTTGGAGGCCCTGTCCGCGGGCAGCAAGGAAGGCCTGCTGACAGGACAGTCCGAGACCTACCTCAAGCCGCTGGCCGAGTGGGCCATGTTCCAGAAGGAGACCTCGGGGGTCATCTTCGAGGACAGCTCGGGAAAGGTCGTTTTCAGCAAGATGAGGCTTCCCCAGGACGAAATATTCATCCTTTCCAGCCTTTCCAAGATGCCTGTCGAAGGGAACGGCGTCATAAAAGCCCCCTCGGGAAAACTGCTCTATTTCAGGAAGGAAGTCCAGAGCTGGAAGATGGTAAGCGCCGAGGAGATCTTCGGCTACAGCGGAAAAAGACAGCTTGCCAACGTGGGGACGATCACCCTGTTGACGACCCCCCAGATCCTGAGGCAGAGGATCGTCCAGACATTCCTTCTCAGCGTTCTGGTCATCGTCCCCTTCCTCTTCATTTCCATGATCGTCGCCAGAGGCATAGCGCTGAAGGTGACAAAGCCGGTATTCGACCTGATCGGGGCTTTCAAGGCTTTCGAACAGGGCGATTACAACCCTCCGCTGCCCAACCCGAGGGAAAGGGAGCTTTTCGAACTGGTCGACCAGTTCAGGACCACCACCACGAGGTTCGCGAACCTCCTGAAGGAAAAGGACGCCACGGCCGACCAGCTTCTGGCGACAGCTCAGGAACTCGAGGAACTCAACACCACTTTGGAAGACAAGATACGCGAGAGGACGCGCGAACTGCAGAATGCCAAGGACATGCTCGAGATATCGTCAACAGAGGCCATGGAAGCCAACCGTCTCAAGTCCGAGTTCCTTGCCAACATGAGCCACGAACTGAGGACTCCCCTGAACGCCGTCATCGGGTTTTCGGAACTGCTTCTAGAGGAGATCCCGGGCCCGCTTTCCCCCGACCAGCGGGAATGCATAACCGACATACTGGCCGCCGGGAGGCATCTCCTCAAGCTCATCAACGAGATCCTGGACCTCTCGAAAGTGGAGGCGGGAAAAATGCCGATCTCCTTCACCACGACCAAGACCGAGATCTTCGTTCAGGAGATCCAGAGCCTCATGAAGCCTCTCCTTGACAGGAAATTCCAGGAGCTGATCGTGACCCGCGGAGAAGCCAGCCAGTCTCTCTATACCGATCAGGGAAAGCTCAAGCAGATCGTCATCAACCTCCTTTCGAACGCCAACAAGTTCTCCGAGAATTACAAGAAGATCCATTTCGAGATCAGATCGGACGACCGCATGCACAGCATCTCCGTCCGCGACGAGGGGATGGGCATAGCGAAGGAGAACCTCCGGCACATTTTCGAAGCGTTCAGGCAGCTGGACGGCAGTTCCACAAGGACCCACGAGGGAACGGGTCTCGGCCTTACCCTGTGCAAGAGGTTCACCGAGCTCATAGGGGGAAAGATACTCGTGGAAAGCGAACCGGGCAAGGGGTCGGTTTTCACGGTCCTGCTGCCGCTGGACCCGACGAATCCGGTCCGACTTGACGACCAGGAAAGAGAAAATGGCGAAAGTGCTTGTGGTTGAAGACAACCCTGTCAACCTCAAACTGATGAGGAAGATACTCGAATCACTCGGCCACAGCGTCTCCTGCGCCGAGACCGGAGAGGACGGATGGGCGATAGTCTCCGCTGAAGCGTTCGACATGATATTCCTCGACATGCACCTTCCCCAGATGGACGGGTTCGAGCTCGCCAGGAAGATACGGGGGCTCCCGGGCCTGACGGCGAAGATAGTCGCGGTTACAGCCATGGCGATGGCCGGGGACCGCGAGAAGATAATCGAGGCCGGCTGCGACGACTACATCTCGAAGCCGATCTTCCTTAACGAATTCAGGGAGTTCCTTGCCAGGAACTTGAAGGATTAGGAGGTTCCGATGAAGCAGGAATGCCGCATTCTGGTAGTGGATGACGACCTCAGTTTCAGGAAGCTGGTGGAGAAGGAGTTCAAGCCGCTCGGCTTCACGATCCACCTCGCGGAGGACGGAGAAAAAGCCCTTGAAGCCCTGGAAAGTTTCCGCCCCCACATCGTCATACTCGATCTGCTCCTTCCCAAGATAGACGGGTTCGAAGTCGGAAGGAGGATCAGGGAGACTCCCGGCTTCGAATCGGTTCACATCCTGATGGTCACCGCGGTTTACATGGACGAGGAGGACATAAGAAGGGGCATAAAGCAGGGCGCCAACGGATACTACTTCAAGCCCGACCTCATCCTGACGAAACCCGTCCATATAAAGGAACTCAGGGACGCCGTCGTGTTCATGTGCAAGGAGGTCAAGGAACCCAAGGAGCAGGGTCAGAAACTGAGGGACACCATACTCGTGATCGACGACGACGAGAAGAACCGGAAGCTCCTCAAGATGCGGCTGCAGAGCGAGGATTACATAGTAAAGGAGGCCGCCGACGGACTTGAAGGGCTCAAGGCCATCGACGAGCAGGTGCCCGAACTGATAGTCTGCGACGTGAAGATGCCCGGGATGAGCGGCCTTGACCTGGTAAAGGAGATCCGCGAAAAGGAGATCGACATCCCGATAATCGTGATGACCGCGTACGGGAGCGAATCGATAGCCGTCGACGCGTTCAAGAGAGGCGCGGACGATTATTTCATAAAGCCCTTCGATACCCAGAACGCCACGAAGAGGGTGTCGCACCTCATCGAGAAATACGCTCTCAAGAAAAGCAACGAGCGGCTCGTCGAAAGGCTCAAGGAGATTTCCATCGAGTTGATCGAGAGGCTGAACACCATGGAAACCCAGAACAGGCGGCTGGAAGAAGCCTACATCAGGCACAAGGAGCTCTCCGATTTCAACCAGGAGTTCATCAGGAGCGAAGCGACCCGCATTCAAAACAGCCTGGAGGAAATGCTTCTTCAGATGGCGCGCGGGGCTTCCCAGGCAGGCGATAAAGGCCCGGTCGACGCAAAGCTCCTTTCACACATGGTCTCCCTTTCGAACATGGCGAGGCTGACCGCCATACAGTCGAGGCTCTGCCACCCGAACCCGAAGAAGTTCGCACTCGGGTCCGAGCTGGAATCTATCCTGGAAGTCTGGAAGAAAGCCCTCGCAGCATGCGGCATAACGATCGAGGACCGCTCGGCCGGGGAATCGGCGCTGATCCAGGGGGACAGGGTCTTCTTCGGTGAGCTTATCAAGAACATCCTGGAGAACTGCCGATCGAGAATGAAGGAAGGCGGAGGGATTGTGATCGACACTGCCCTTACCCGGGCGCAGACGGACACGCTGTCATTCCGAATCGAGGACAGCGGAAGGAACCTCGACGCCGAAGAACTGGCGAAGCTGGACCTCGACTCCCTCGGGACGCGGGCATACAGGAAGGGCGGAGAAGCGCTCCGGCTCTCTCTGTGCAGGTATCTTTCCGAGTGCCTCGACTGGGACTTCGCCGTCTCCAACATCGAAGGCGGAGGGGCCAGGTTCACCCTGGACATACCGCTCAGCGGCGGCAAGTAATAACCTGTTTCCAGCCCCGCGAAGCAGCCGCCCCGTCAGTCGTTGTTCCCTTTGATTTTTCCGTCAAATATGGGAAAATGATTTTTAGCGGCTGATCGGCCCCGCAAGTGCGGGAACCCGCACCGGCAACCGGACAATAGGAGGAATTATTTCCATGGCCAAAGAAATACCCCCGCTGGCTCTTACTTTCGACGACGTATCCCTGGTACCCGCCTTTTCGGAGATCCATCCGCAGGAAACCGCCGTGGACACGATCTTCACGAGGAACATCAAGCTCAACATACCCCTCGTTTCCGCGGCGATGGACACCGTTACCGAATCGACCATGGCGATAGCGATAGCCAGGCAGGGCGGCATCGGGGTCATACACAAGAACCTGTCGATAGACTCGCAGGCCGAGGAAGTGGACATGGTGAAAAGGTCCGAGGCCGGGATGATAACCAATCCAATAACGATCGCACCCGACAGGAAGGTCGGCGAGGCGCTCGACATGATGAAAAAGTTCCGGATCTCGGGCGTCCCGGTGGTTGACCCCAAAGGAAAACTGCTGGGGATACTGACCAACAGGGACCTCAGGTTCGAAGACCGCACCGACCTGCTCGTATCGGAACTGATGACGAAAGAGAACCTGAAGACCGTCCCGGTCGGAACGACTCTGGAAGAAGCGAAAAAGCTTTTGCAGAAATACAAGATCGAGAAGCTGCTGGTCGTGGACAGGACCTTCCACCTCAAGGGACTCATCACCGTCAAGGACATCCAGAAGAAGATCAAGTACCCCAATGCCTGCAAGGACGACATGGGAAGGCTCAGGGTCGCGGCGGCCGTGGGCGTGAGCGGAGACCTTCTGGAAAGGGCCAGGGCCCTCGTCGGCGTCCACGTGGACGCGATGGTGCTTGACTCTTCCCACGGGCACTCGAAGGGCGTCCTCGAAGCCGCGCGGCTCCTCAAGGAAAAATTCCCGGAAGTCGACCTCGTCGTCGGCAACGTGGCGACCGAAGAAGGGGCTAAAGCGCTTATAGGCGCCGGATGCGACGCAGTGAAGGTCGGAATAGGCCCGGGTTCGATCTGCACGACGAGAGTGATAACGGGCGCCGGGGTGCCCCAGCTTACCGCGATAATGGAAACGGCAAGGGCCGCGAAGGCCGGCAAAGTGCCGATAATCGCGGACGGCGGCATAAGATACTCAGGAGAGATAGTGAAGGCACTCGCCGCCGGCGCCAATTCCGTCATGATCGGAAGCCTCTTCGCGGGAACGGAGGAAGCTCCCGGAGAAACGATCCTCTACCAGGGAAGGACATTCAAGGTTTACAGGGGAATGGGTTCGCTGGGCGCCATGAAAGCAGGTTCGGCCGACAGGTATTTCCAGGAAGGCGCGCTGCCCCTGTCCAAGCTGGTCCCCGAGGGCATCGAAGGAATGGTGCCTTTCAAGGGCAGCCTCGAGAACATGGTATTCCAGCTTGTCGGCGGCGTCAGGTCCGGAATGGGCCTGGTGGGCGCGAAGAACCTCAAGGACCTCAGGGAAAACGCGAGCTTCGTCAGGGTCACGGTCGCGGGCCTGAAGGAAAGCCATCCCCACGACGTCACGATCACCAAGGAAGCTCCCAACTACATGAAGGAGGACGACTAGTGCTTGGCGACGAACTTAGGGAGGCCTACAGGGACCTCCGGAAGAAGATAGACGATTTCAGGGGGTGTCTTTGACCGCGGATCACTGGTAAAGACCCTCTCGGAGCTGGAAACCGCATCGCAGGCGCCGGGTTTCTGGAACGACACGCAAAAAGCCGGCGAAGCCTCAAAACAGCAGCATATCCTGAAGAACAAGATCGCGGAGATAGACCTCGTCCAGAGGCTCGAAGGCGACCTGGACACGCTTCTCGAGTTCGATTCCGCCGGCGATGACGTGGGCGACGAGTTCGGAAAGTCGCTGGCGGAGCTGAGCGCTCTCGCGGAGAAGCTGGAGATAGAACTCCTCCTTTCCGGGAGGGACGACCCCAACAATGCAATACTGACGATACACCCCGGGGCGGGAGGCACGGAGAGCCAGGACTGGGCATCCATGCTTTACAGGATGTATGTCAGGTACGCCGAGAGGAACGGTTTCAGCGTCCAGATCTTCGACTATCAGGACGGAGACACGGCAGGCCTCAAATCCGCGACGCTGCTGATCAAGGGTGAATACGCCTACGGACACCTGAAGACGGAGAGCGGCGTGCACCGGCTCGTCAGGATCTCGCCTTTTGACTCCAACGCCAGGAGGCACACCTCGTTCGCTTCGGTCTACGTCTCTCCGGAGATCACCGACGACATAGACATCATGATCGAAGACAAGGATGTGAGGATCGACATCTACCGGGCGGGCGGAAAGGGCGGCCAGAACGTCAACAAGGTCGAGACCGCCGTGAGGATAACCCACTTCCCCACAGGGATCGTCGTGACCTGCCAGAACGAGAGGAGCCAACTGCAGAACCGCGAGCAGGCGTGGAAGATCCTGCGTTCCAGGATCTACCAGCTCGAACTTGAAAAACGCGCCCAGGAGCGGCAGGCCATCGAGGATTCCAAGAAGGATATAGCCTGGGGAAGCCAGATAAGGTCCTACGTGCTCCATCCTTACAGGCTCGTCAAAGACCACAGGACGAACGTGGAAGTGGGCAACGCAGATTCCGTCCTCGACGGCAACATCGAACCCTTCATAAAGGCCGCCCTCCAGGCAAAAGCTCTCGGATGACCCGAATGATCCCGAACGACCTCTTTCTGAAAGCGTGCAGGAAGGAGCGGACGGAGAGGACTCCCGTCTGGCTGATGAGGCAGGCGGGAAGATACCTCCCCTCCTACCGTATCCTCCGGGAAAAGGCGGGAAGCTTCCTCAAGCTATGCAAGACGCCGGAACTGTCAGCGGAAGCGACGCTTCAGCCGGTCAGGGAGATAGGCTTCGACGCCGCGATAATCTTCTCGGACATCCTCCTGCCTCTCGAGGCCATGGGCATTCCCCTCTCCTTCGAGGAGGGCGAAGGTCCGAGGCTCGAGCCGGTAAGGGAAGAGAAAGACATTGAAAGGCTGTCGATCCCGGACCCGGAGGAGGCTCTCCCCTTCCTGATGAAGTCTATCTCGCTGGTCCGATCGGAACTGAACGGTTCGGTGCCGCTGATCGGCTTCGCGGGAGCGCCTTTCACGCTGGCTTGCTACGCGATTGAGGGTGGATCATCGAAAGACCACAGGAAAACCCTCAGGCTCCTCTACTCGGAGCCCGGGCTTTTCGATTCCCTCCTGGACAAGATAACTGCGGCGACTATCCCCTACCTCAGGGCGCAGGTCCGGGCGGGGGCGGACGCCATCCAGCTTTTCGAATCCTGGGGAGGGATCCTCAATTCAAGGACCTACAGGCAATTCGCACTTCCGTGCGTCCGGAGGATCTTTTCCTCCCTGAAGGACGAGGGCGTGCCGATGATCTTCTACCTCAACGGTTCTTCGCACCTTCTCCGCGAAATGGCCGCCTCGGGCGCCGACGTCCTTTCGATCGACGGCAGGCTCCCGCTCGGAGAAGCTTTCCAGAGGACCTCCGGCGAGTTCGCGCTGCAGGGGAACCTCGAGCCTTCGGCTCTTTTCGCGCCCGCAGACTTCCTCAGAAAAGAGGCCGCCAGTATCGTCTCGGGGGCTCCCAGGCGCGGCCACGTCTTCAACCTGGGCCACGGCGTGCTCCCGGGAACTCCGGTCGACAGCGTGAAGCTGCTTGTCGATTCGGTCAGGGAATTCTCCCGGAGCGAAACGTGAAAGCCCCTGAAACCTGGGATCCTCCGAAGATCGACCCCGAGATCGTTCTGAAATACGACAGGCCCGGCCCCAGGTACACATCCTACCCCACTGCTCCCCATTTCCACGAGCGTTTCACCTGCGAGGACCGCATCAGGGCGATACGGAGGAGCAACGAAATCGCCCCTCCCGCGCCCCTCTCTCTCTATTTCCACATCCCGTTCTGCTCTTCCCTCTGCAGGTTCTGCGGCTGCAGCGTCCACAGGACGAAGGACAGGGGAATATCGGAGAGTTACGTTGACGCCCTTCTCGCGGAACTCTCCTCCCTTGGGAACTTACTCGGAAAGGGAAGGAAGCTCGAACAGCTGCACTGGGGAGGCGGCACGCCCACCTTCATCCCGGCGGGCCTTCTCGGAAAGCTGCACGACGCGGTGTTCGACTCTTTCGAAACAGGAGCCTCCCCGGAGATCGGGATCGAGCTAGACCCGAGGGAACTGGGCGAGAGCCACTTCGAATTCCTTGAACGGAGCCGGTTCAACAGGTTCTCGATCGGGATACAGGATTTCGACCCGCGCGTCCAGGAAGCAGTGCACAGGGCCCAGGACGAAAAAGCTACCGTGTCGGTTTTCGAAAGACTTAGAAAGCTGGATCGCGCCTCCCTTAGCGTCGATCTCATGTACGGCCTGCCCCTTCAGACGGCGCGGAGCTTTTCTTCCACCATCGGCAAAGTGATAGGCATGGCGCCGGACCGCGTGGCGGTCTTCAATTTCGCCTACATCCCCGAACAGCTTCCCCACCAGAGAACGATCGACGCCGGCCTTCTCCCCTCCCCTGCGGAAAAACTGGAGATCCTCGGGATGGTGATCGGGGAACTGACCTCCGCGGGATATGTCTGCATCGGCATGGACCATTTCGCAAGGCCCGGAGACGAACTCGCCGCCGCTCTGAAAGAAGGGACGCTCCACAGGAACTTCCAGGGATACACGACCAAGGGGGGATGCGATCTTTTCGGCGTAGGGGCGACATCCATAAGCCAGTTCTCGAACGTGTACTCGCAGAACATCAAGGACGCCCCCCGATACATAGAAGCCGCAGTCTCGGGAAGATCAACTGTCATGAGAGGCATCGAGCTTACGGGTGAGGACCTTCTGAGAAGGGACGTCATAAACGGGCTGATGTGCCGATCGGAGGTCCGGAAAAACGAGATCGAAGAAAAGCACGGGATAGAGTTCGACATGTTCTTCAAGAATGAGCTGGAGAACCTGGCTCCGATGGAAAAGGACGGGCTCGTGTCCCTTTCGCGGTACAAGCTGGAGGTCAAGCCTCTCGGCCGGCTGCTCGTCCGGAACATAGCGATGGTTTTCGACGCTTATCTGAACAGAGCCGGTTGCAAGGCTTCTTTTTCGAGGACCGTATGAAGGCGGGGGGGCAAGAATGAACCACGGAAACGGACATAATGATGACGGGACCCGGGGCGGTGTTCGAAAAGGCGTGCTTCTTCTCAATTACGGCGGCCCGAGGAACGAAGCCGAGATCTTTCCGTTTCTTCAGGAGATATTCGGCGACCCGGCTATCTTCAGGTATCCCGCCTGGATAAGAAAAAGGCTGGCACGGCACCTAGCGGCTCGCAGGACGCCCGTTACGGCATCTATATACGGCGAAATGGGTCGTTACAGCCCCATCTGGGAAGAGACCGGGAACCAGGCCCGCGCCCTTCAGTCGGCGCTGGGCGACGGATACAGGGTCTTTACCGGAATGAGGTATTTCCCGGACGACATGCGAAATGCCGCGCGGAATATCCTCGATTCAGGGATAGGAGAACTCCTGCTTCTTCCCCTCTTCCCGCAGGAATCCGAAACAACGACTGGTTCCGCCTTGAGAGCGGCCCACGCTTCCCTGAAGGAGGCGGGGTTCAACGGCAGCATTCTCGAATCGAGACATTTCTTCAGGGAACCCGGTTTCCTTCAGGCCGTCTGTTCGCTGCTCGGGGAAAAACTATCGGAGGCGGAAGAAAAGCCGAGAGTCATCTTCTGCGCCCACGGCCTTCCCCTGAAACTCGCTCTGAGAGACAATTACCAGGACCAGGTAAGGGAAACCGCAAAGCTCGTGAGCAACAAGCTCTCCATTATCCTGAGTCTTACCAGCCCCAGCGTGAACGGATGGCAGGAGGCGATACTTGCCTTCCACGGCAAGGTCGGCCCCATGAGATGGCTCAAGCCCTCCGTCGAGGAAACGATCGAGGAATGGAGCAAGTCGGACTGCCGCTCGGTCCTTCTCGTCCCGATATCCTTCGTGTCGGAGCACAGCGAGACCCTATACGAGATGGACATCCTCTACAGGGAGCTTGCCGAATCCTCAGGCATCAAGTTCTCGAGAGTTCAGACCGTGAGGTGCCATCCCCTTTTCATCGATGCCCTTGCGGAAATATGCAGGAGGAAACTTGACGGCTGAAACGCTCGATTGCGTGGTCGTCGGCGGAGGTATCAGCGGCCTGACAGCGGCCACTCTGCTGGGCAGGAACGGAGTGAACGTGATCTGCATCGAGGCGAACCCATCCCCCGGCGGATCGATCGTAACCTGGAAGAAGGACAACTTCCTCTTCGAGCTGGGCCCCAACACCGTGCTGGACAACTGTCCGGAGATCGACGGGCTGCTCTCGGCCGCGGGCCTCCTTGATAAAAAGATAAACGCCATGCCGTGTTCGGGAAACCGCTACATTGTGAAAAAAGGAAAACTGGCCGCTCTTCCCCGCGGTCCGCTCTCGTTCCTGTTCGGCGGGACTTTTTCGATGGGTTCGAAGTTGAGGCTCCTCAGGGAGCCTTTCATTCCGCCCTGCCCCGCGGAAGCCGAAGAGACCGTCGCAGCCTTCACCATAAGGCGTCTGGGAAAAGAATTCCTGGATTACGCGGTGGCCCCTTTCGTTTCCGGGGTTTACGCGGGGGATCCCTACAAGCTTTCCCTTCCCCACGCGGTCCCGAAGATCGCCGCACTGGAGAAACGCTACGGCAGCCTGGTGAAGGGCGCGGCGGCGAAAAGAAGAGGAGGGGCTCCGCAGGGTTCGATCATCTCCTTCAGCAAGGGATTTGAAGTCCTTCCCGAGACTCTGGGCTCCCTCCTTGGCGATTCTTTCCTTCCGTCCTCACGCGTGACGGGAATATCGGCGGATGCCGAACATTACAGCATCCGCGTCCGACTCAGGGACGGTTGCGACGCTTTTCTCAGGACACGCTCCGCGGTCATGGCCATTCCAGCCGAGGAGGCATCCGCTATCCTTTCGGAGCTTCCCGGCAATTTCCCCGACGGCATTTCCTCCCTGCCTTACGCGCCGGTAGCGGTGATCTCGCTCGGATTCAGGAAGCAGGATGTCAGGAACCCGCTCAAGGGTTTCGGATTCCTCGCCCCGGAGGTCGAGAACCGCTTCGTGCTCGGATGCCTCTTCAGTTCTTCTCTTTTTCCGTCGCGGGCTCCGGCCGGGCATGTCGCTCTGACCGCCTTCGCGGGTGGAGCCGTTCACCCGGAAAGGGCGCTCATGCCGGAGGAGAAGATCCTCGACGAAACCCTCACGGACATCTCGACCCTGCTGGGCGTCGAAGGCGCTCCCGTGATCTCCAGGGTCACGACCTGGGAGAAGGCGATTCCGCAGTACATGCTGGGGCATAACTCTTACAAGCTCTCCGCCAAGAGGTTTGAGGAGGAGAACCACGGCATCTTCATCTCGGGGAACCTGCTTTACGGGGTCTCGGTCGGCAACTGCATCCAGAACGCGACGGCGCTTGCGGGAAGGGTGATGAACTTTCTTAAAAGATAGAATTCGGGTATAATCATGCTTTTGAAGGGGGTTACGATGGTAAATAAGACCGAATGGATCTGGATGAACGGGAAATTCGTAAAGTGGGACGACGCGAACATCCACATCATGTCCCACGTGATTCACTACGCCTCCTGCGTTTTCGAGGGGATCAGGTGCTACTCGACACCCAAAGGCCCCGCCGTCATGAGGCTCAGGGAACATATCCAAAGGCTCTACGATTCGGCGAAGATCTACAGGATGATACCTAAGATGTCCGTCGACGAGTTCGTCGAGGTGTGCCTGGAGACGATCCGAATGAACAAAATGAAACAATGCTACATCAGGCCGATAATCTACCGCGGGTACGGCGAAATAGGCGTCAATCCTCTCAAGAACCCGGTAGACATGGCGGTCATGGTGTGGGAATGGGGAGCCTACCTGGGCGAAGAGGCGCTCGCCAAGGGGATCCCGGTCTGCGTTTCATCGTGGAGGAGGCTCGCCCCCGACACGATGCCGACCACCGCGAAAGCCGCCAGCAACTACATGTCCGGCGCCCTCATCAAGATGGAAGCCCTCTCCCTCGGGTTCGACGAAGGCATCGCGCTCGATTACAACGGATACGTATCGGAGGGAAGCGGCGAGAACATTTTCGTCATAAGGAACGGCGAAGTCATGACGCCGCCGCTGTCCTGCTCTGTCCTTCCGGGCATAACTCGAGCGAGCGTCATACAGCTCCTCAGGGAGGACCTGAAGGTCCCGGTGACGGAATGCAACATAAACCGCGAGGTGCTTTATATCGCCGACGAGATATTTTTCACGGGAACGGCGGCCGAAGTTACTCCCGTGGCGTCGGTGGACAAGATCGACGTCGGGAAGGGCGGCAGGGGGCCCATCACCGAAAAGGTCCAGACCCTGCTTCTCTCGATCCTCCAGGGCAGGTCGCCGGACAAGTACGGCTGGCTTACACCTGTCAACAAGTGATGACCGCGGGGGGACGGGTTTTCCCGTCCCCCCGCTTTTATTCGCTCCCTTGTTGTTATAGAATGATGTAAGGCGTATCAGGCCAATTTAAGGAGCGGAAGATGCATGTCAATGACCTGCTGAAGATGGCAAGCGACAGAGGGGCCAGCGACCTTCACCTCAAGGTCGGCTCCCATCCGGTCGTAAGGATCAACGGTATTCTGCAGCCCCTGACCGAATCGAGGAGGCTCCTCCAGGAAGACACCATCGCGATGGCCTTTTCGATAATGGACGCCAAGCAGAAGGAGAAGTTCAAGACCAACCTCGACATAGACATCGCCTACTCGGTCTCCGGCCTTGGCCGGTTCCGCGTCAACATCTTCCAGCAAAGGGGCACCGTCGGCATAGTCGCCAGGGTCATCCCCATCGGCATCAAGACGATCAAGGACCTTCTCCTTCCACAGGTCATCGAGAAGATATCCAACGAGCAGAGGGGCATGATCCTCTGCACCGGCACGACCGGCTCGGGAAAATCCACATCCCTGGCCGCAATGATCGATTACATAAACGCCAACAGGACCGAGCACATCATAACCATCGAGGATCCGATCGAGTTCCTTCACAGGGACAAGAAATCGATCGTAAACCAGAGGGAGGTCGGCCTGGACACGAGGTCTTTCGCCGCCGCGCTCCGCTCGGCCCTCCGTGAAGACCCCGACGTCGTCCTTGTCGGCGAAATGCGAGACTATGAAACCATCGAGACGGCTCTTCTCGCAGCGGAAACCGGCCACCTCGTTCTTTCCACCCTCCACACGCTTGACGCCACGGAAACGATAACCCGAGTGATATCCGTCTTCCCTCCCCACCAGCAGAAACAGATCAGATTGCAGCTGGCGAGCGTGCTCAAGGCCGTCATATCCCTTAGGCTGGTCCCGAAGGCCGACGGGAAGGGGCGAGTCCCCGCTGTCGAGGTGATGATCAACACCGCCACGATCCAGGACTGCATCGAGAACAAGGAAAAGACAAAGATGATAAAGGAGTTCATAGAGCAGGGAACGTCGCAGTACGGGATGCAGACTTTCGACCAGTCGCTGTTCTTCCTCTACAAGCAGGGCCTGATAACTCTGGAGGAGGCTCTCCGCAGGGCCACTAATCCGGATGACTTCAAGCTCAAGATCGCGGGCATTCATTCCACCTCCGACGCGGCCCAGGAACAGATGGACAGCACCATCTCGACATCACAGACAGGCGCGAAGGAGGGAGATTCTTCTCCTTTCGTGAAATACTAAATTGGCCCGCAAAGAAGACAAACCTGCCAGACAAGCTTTCAACGAAGCTCTCAAGCTGCTCGCCGGGAGGGACATGAGCTCCAACGCCCTGGCAGAGAAGCTCCTGTCGAAAGGTTTCGCCGCAAAAGAGGTCGATGAGACGCTGTCCCTCCTGCGGAGCAAGAAATACCTGGACGACGGAAAGCTTGCCTCGCGCCAGGCCATGTTATACCTGGAGAAGGGCAAGGGGTTCTTCTACATCAAGCACCACCTTCGGAACCTCGGTTTTACGGAGATGCCGGAGATCCCCGCAGAAGGTGAGATAGATTCCATCCTGGAGATCCTGGAAAAGAAGGGACAGACCCCCGCGAAGCTCCGAAATGCCAAGACCAGGGTGAAGATGATGGTCTTCCTCAGCCGCAGGGGGTTCCGGCAGGAGACGATCCAGAAAGCTTTAAGACATTTCGAAGAAACGGAAGGTTGACGCTCCCCATGCGCAGTTCCGAGATCAGAAAGAAATTCCTCAGGTATTTCGAAGATAACGGCCACGCCGTCGTCCGCTCCTCGTCCCTGGTACCCGCGGGCGACAGGACGCTCCTTTTCACCAACGCGGGCATGAATCAGTTCAAGGACGTTTTCCTCGGCAACGAGAAAAAGCCCTTCAGGCGGGCGGCGTCGAGCCAGAAGTGCGTGAGGGCGGGCGGAAAGCACAACGACCTGGAAAACGTCGGTTTCACCGCAAGGCATCACACGTTCTTCGAAATGCTCGGCAATTTCTCCTTCGGGGATTATTTCAAGAATGACGCCATCCGCTTCGCCTGGGAATTCCTGACCGGGGTCGCGGGCATTGACCCTGCGAGGATGGTCGCGACGATCTTCGCCGGCGACGACGAAGTGCCTCGCGACGAGGAGGCGCTCGAAATCTGGCTCGGCATCCTTCCGAAGGAAAGGATCCACGAATTCGGGAAAAAGGACAATTTCTGGGCCATGGGCGACGTCGGCCCCTGCGGCCCGTGCAGCGAAGTGCATTATCACCTCAGCGATGACCTCCCATGCCCGGAGGAAGCCGAAGGCAGGAAGTGCAAGGGCGTAGCGTGCGAATGCGACAGGTGGCTCGAGCTCTGGAACCTGGTCTTCATGCAGTACGACAGGGACGCAGCGGGGCGGCTTTCCCCCCTCCCGGCGCCCTGCGTCGATACAGGCATGGGGCTTGAAAGGCTCTGCGCCGTAATTCAGGGAGTCCATACCAACTACGACACCGACCTCATACGCCCCATCATTTCGGAGGTCGAGAGGATCAGCGGCGGCAAATACGAAGCGGACGGCGAAACTGGCGTAGCGATGAGGGTCATCGCCGACCACATACGATCCTCGGCGTTCCTCATCGCGGACGGCGTACTACCCTCGAACGAGGGGCGCGGTTACGTGCTGAGGAAGATAATAAGGCGCGCGATCCGGTATGAAAAGAAACTGGGGATAACCTCCCCCGCCCTTCCCCTTCTGGTTCCCAAGGTGGCGGAGCTGATGGGCGAAGCCTACCCGGAGATCATCGGGAACGGGGAACGGGTCCGCAGGGTCCTTCTCCGCGAGGAGGAGGTTTTCGCCTCCACCCTGTCCCTGGGTCTGTCAAAGCTGGAGGAAGCCCTCCCCGAATTCAAGAACGGCATCGTTCCAGGCGACCTGCTCTTCAAACTGTACGATACATACGGACTTCCCCTGGACCTCGCCGCGGACATCGCCAAGGAAAAAAAGCTCGGCCTCGACATGGCCGGGTTCGACGAGGCGATGAAGAGACAGCGCGAACTGGCCAAAGCCTCATGGAAGGGCGACGGGGAGGGAAAGGATTTCTCGGCTTTTCAGGGGCTGGAGAACGCCTCGTCGTTCATCGGTTACGACGCCCTGGTCTCGAGGACCGAAGTCCTTGCCCTTGCCGCGAACAACGAGAGGACCGGCATCCTGCGCGAAGGGGAAAAGGGGTTCGCCGTCTTCGCCTCGACGCCTTTCTACCCGGAATCGGGCGGACAGGTTGGCGACACTGGCCGCGGGGAGAACGAGAACTGCTCGTTCGTCGTCCGCGGGACGGTGAAGGCGCTCAGAAAGATCTCCGTCAGCGAAGTCGAAGTTGTCGAGGGAGAGCTCAAGGCCGGCGATCCGGTCACCCTTACAGTCGACGAAAGGAGGCGGCGCAACACGGAAGCGCACCACACTGCGACGCACCTCCTTCACTCGGCGCTCAGGGAGGTCCTCGGGGACCACGTGAAGCAGGCGGGCTCCCTCGTGAGCCCGGACCGCCTCCGTTTCGATTTCCAGCACTTCCACGGGCTCGACGACGAGCTGATATCGGCGGTCGAGGAAAAAGTCAACGAGTCGGTCTGGCAGGATATCCCCGTCTCGAAGACTTTCATGCCTCTCCAGGAGGCCCTCGATTCGGGAGCGATGGCCCTTTTCGACGAGAAGTACGGCGATACGGTTAGAGTGGTATCGGTGGAAGGCGTGTCAAGGGAGCTCTGCGGAGGATGCCATGTCGAGAGGACGGGCAGGATAGGCGTTTTCAAGATCCTCGACGAAAAGTCGGTCGCCTCGGGAACCAGAAGGATCGAGGCCGTCTGCGAGAATTCCGCATACAGCCTCTTGGCGGGCAACTACCGGGAGATCCTCGCGGCGGAACAGATACTTAAAATGCCCAGGGAAAAATTTCTCGAATCACTGAGGTCGCTGGTCGATACGAACAAAGCCCTCGAAAAGGAGCTCGAATCCCTGAAGCTCAAGCTCGCCTCTTCAGGTGCGGCCGGCGACGAGATAAGGGAAGAAGGCGGCATAAGGTTCATCATCAAATCCGTCGAAGGTCTCTCCCCTTCCCTGGTCAAGAACCTCGCGGACTCGCTGAGGGAAAAGCTGGGTTCGGGGATAGTGGTGATAGGCAACAGAACGGAAGAAAAAGCGTCGATACTAGTGGCGGTGACAAAGGACCTAACGGGAAAATTCAACGCCCCGAAGATAGTGAAAGAGCTCGGGAAGCTCATCGGCGGAGGCGGAGGCGGAAAGCCCGACATCGCGGAGGCCGGAGGAAAGGATGTCGCCGCCCTGAGGGGCGCCCTCGAAAAGGCTCCCGCGATAATTGCGGGGCTGGCCACGCAAACATGAAAGATATTTCTTTAAACCATATCAATGTTGACCGTGTCATACACGGTGGGAGGATCAAGATGAAAAAAGCACTGACCGTTTTACTTGTCCTGAGCTTCGTCTTCGCGCTGCCGGCTTTCGCGGAGAAGAAGAAGGCGGAGACGAAACCGGTGGCCACGGTAGAACAGCTCATTGAAAGCGGCGAATACCAGAAAGCGATCGACCTCGGCAACAAGACGATCGCCTCGGGCCAGGAGACCGCGGGGCTGCTGGCGAATATCGGAGTGGCATACTACAAGCTGAAGGACAACGCCAACGCCCTCGCATTCCTTGAAAAAGCCTACGCCAAGGCGAGCGATCCGCTCGCCCCCGAGACCCAGCTGCAGCTGCAGGCCCTGATGTTCGAAGCGACGATCTTCCACGAGATGGCTCAGGAGGAAAAGGTCGCCGAAGCTTACGGCAAGGCCCTCGCGATAGCCCCCGAGGACAAGGAGGTCCTTTACAGCTACGCCCACATCGTGGAGGCGAAGGACAAGGCAAAGGCTTTCGAGCTTTATGACAAGCTCGTCCCGCTCGACCCGCTTTACAAGAACGTCGGATACGACGCCGGCGTTTTCGCTCTCCAGAACGGGGACCTCGACAGGGCAGAGTCCTACCTCACCAAAGCGAGGAACACCGCCCCCGAGAACGAGGACACTCTTCTCGCCCTCAGCCAGGTCCTTCTGAAGAAGAAGAGCTACGAATCGGCGGTTCCGGTGCTCGAGAAGGTGTCCACGATCACCACGAAAGAAATGCTGAAACCGGCCCTTCTCCAGAGGCTCGCGTTCTGCCAGCTCCAGACGAACAAGCCTGCGGATTGCATCCAGACCGCGGACAAGATAATCGCGCTCAGGCCCAACGACGAGGCCGCCCTCCACTTCAAGTCCGAGGCTTACTACCAGATGAAAGACCTCAAGAACGCGGCGGCCGCCGCGGACCAGCTTCTCGCCCTCAACCCCAACCACGAGAACGCCATGTACAGAAGGGCGGTCATCTACCTCGAGCAGAAGAGCAACGACAAGGCAAAGCCCCTCCTGGAAAAGATCGCCTCCTCGACCAAGGACTCGGAACGCAAGGCCGAGGTTCAGGGATACCTGAAGCAGATGAAGGGCGGGAAAAAATAGTTTTCCCTTAAACAACTCCGAAAGGCGGGGGCTTCCCCGCCTTTTTTATTTCTGCTGGAGCGAGGCGATCTTCCTTATCGATAGCCTGTAGAAGATCACCGCGGGGAGGGAAACGAGCGCCGCCTCAGCCATCGCCCGGAACCAGTGGGCGGTTCCGGCCTCTCCCCCCAGGATACCCAGGTAATGGCGGTAGACAGGCCTCGCGCTTATGACCGTCAGCGCGGCGACATATATCATCGAGAAGAACATGTACATGAAGCCGCCCGGGGTAACAAGCATCCTCGCCGGGTTCTTCTCGTCGAACATCGGCGCCCTGCACCCCATGTAAAGGGCCATGGCCGTCAGGAATACCGAGGAAACGAGAGTGCAGACGAGAAAATATGCGAAAGGCCATCCCCCGAGATCGATCAGCCGCCCTGCCGAATAGAACGTCGCGAGCGAGAACAGCGAGAGTGGGACGGCGGTGAAAAGGAACTTCGCCAGAACGATCTTCTCCGGCGGGACCGGCAGGGCCCTGGTTGTAAAAAAGGCCCTTCCCTCCCACCCCAACGAAGTGAACGCGAACCTGGCGGCGACCGACGACACCACGAAAAGCAGGGTGACGAAATTGAGAAGAGTCACCGCCACCCGGAAGGGCGCCGCCTCGAGCGGAACATACCTCACGTTGAAAAGGTAGATGATGACGAGGGCCCCGAGGATGAAAAGCTGGCCCCATTCGGCGGGGCTCCTGAAGAAAGCCTTCGCGTCCCTGAAAAGAACCGCCCTTGCTTCTTTTCCGAGAGGGAGCTTCCGGAGGGCCGCCATCAGGAAAGACCCCTCCCCGCGCGCTGATCTGACCTTCGCCGGCCCGGCCACCGCGCTTCTGGCGAACCCGCTTGAATGAAACAGTCTGACAAGAAGCGCGAGGAGGACAAGGCTCCCCGCGGCGAGGAGCGACAATTTGCCTGCATAGACGAGGCAGCGGACCGTGTCGCCTTCTCCCGAACTCACGATGGCCCTCGCGAACCATGAGGAGGGAAGCGAACCCTCCGCGGGGAGGGCTATGGAGGAAATCAGGTCATCGATCGCGGCGGAGCTCTTCGGATTGATGAGGACCTCCGGTTTCGAGAGCCTGAAGAGCAGTATAAGCGATGTCAGGAGCGCAAGCCCCAGAACGGTCAAGAACTGATGCAGCCTCCTTGCAGGGAAACACCTCGCGAGGATGATCGTCAGGGATGCTCCCAACGCGGATGGAGAAGCGACGAAAAGGACAAGGCAGGCTAACGAAAACAATGATCCGGCCAGCCCCCCTCCGCCTCTCACGTTCTGGTAGCTCATGATCACCGGGACGATCAGCAGGACGACCATCGCCGACGCGTTGAAAAATGCCTGCAAGAGCTTCAAAGCCCTTATCCCGTCCCTCTGGAGGGGCAGAGCGAACAGCAGTTCGAGGTCTTCGTCGAGGTAAAGATAGCTGAGCGACGTTACGGCGGACGAGAAGACCAGCATCGTGAAGGTCGTGAGGAATACCAGCCCCATTAGCTTTGCGGACATGGCAATCATCATGTTCGCGGGAACGTTCTTCAGCGAATAAAGATTCCAGAAGATCCTTTGGAAAAACAGGAAATCGGCGAACAGGAAGAGGGTTCCGAACAGGACGAACGCCGAGAAGAACAAAAACCTCGCCCGATCCATAGGCATGGCCCGGTTCCTGAAGCTTCTCAGGTTGGCTTTTGCGTAAGGCAGCACCTGTCAGTCAGGAAAGAGGGTGCTGAGCTTCTCTTTCGCGATGTCCGCCTCGGGAGAGATCGGCGCCGCGGACACTATCTCCTGGAGAAGCCGCCTGCTTTCTGCTTTTTCTCCGAGGTGAAAGTTCGTCAGTGCAAGCTTGAGTTTAGCCGACATGAACTTTGCGCCTTTCGGGTATTTTTCCATCGTCAGAGAGAGGGCCTTTTTGGCTTCCCCGTAATCCTTCATGCCGTAATAGGATTCACCCGTCCAGTACATGCAGTTCTCGACCAGCGGGTCCGCGGGAAAGAGGGCGATGAACCTCTGGAACTCCTCCACGGCGTTGCGGTACCGTCCCTGAATGTATTCCGAGTGGGCGCCCTGGTATATCTGCTGAGGAGTCTCCCCGGGTGCCGCGTCCGTACCCTTCTGTGATCCGGGTGCAATTTCCGGCGGAGCAGGCTGAAGAGGGCGGGCGTGCCCCCTGTCGGCAACCATGCTTTCGATCGCTTCGAGCTTGCTTTTCAGCTGGTCGAGGTCCGCGCGGATATCGGCCGTCTGCGAAGAACGGGAAACTGCTTCCAGCCTTGCATCAAGGAACTCAAGCCTTTTCCTCATTTCCTCAAGTTCGAACGCAAATCCCGTGAGCTTGCTTTCGAGCGCGCGAATTTCCGACTGCATCCTCTCCATGTCCTCTTTTGTTCCGCCAAAGGCAGGCAGGACAAAGAAAAGCAGAAGGATAACGGCGGCAGAGGCCCTTTTCATCGACTATTTTTGCGGTTCGGACAGAAGGAATTCCGCCCTGCGGTTCTTCTGCCAGCACTCCTCGCTGTGGTCTCCGCATATCGGCTTGTTCTCGCCGTACGAGACCGTCTGTATCCTGGCGGCCGGCATTCCGAGGCCTATCAGATACTCTTTCGCGGCGTTCGCTCTTCTCTCGCCGAGAGCCAGGTTGAAAGCTTCAGTGTTCCTTTCGTCGCAGTGGCCTTCCACGATCAGGTTGAACTCCGGATGCTTCAGGACCCATTCAGCGTTTTTCCTCAATATCTCCCGTGATTCCGGGATTATCTCCCACTTGTTGACCTCGAAGTGGATCCTCTTCAGGACTCCCTGTTTGTTGAAGTAATCGGCCGTGGTTTCTACCTTGAGGCTTTCGTCCCTCTTCTCCGGAGTCCAATCCGCGGACGGGGATTGCGGCGTGGCAGGAGCCGGAGGCGGCGTCCCGGGGCCGGTTGACTTCTTTTTGCAGCCGGACATCATCAACAGCAGGGAAAGGGCCAGGATCAAAAGAAAAAGAACTCGTTTGTTATACATCATCCACCTCCGCCTTTAAGAACCTCATTTTAGTTAAAGCCCCGGATTAAGTCAACAACCGCCTGTCCCCCGCGGTGCCGTCGCCTCCACGAGCAAGCATCTGCAGCGGTCATCCAATCTCCCTTCCTTCGAACTTTCCGTCGTAAATGTACTTGCTGAAATACCTTTCCGACGGGTCCGTAAGGAGCGTTACGACGGTCCTGCCTTCTCCGAGCAGACCCGCGAGCCTTTTCGCACCCGCCGCGTTCGCCCCGGAGGATGCTCCGACGGGGAACCCGAGCTTACCCAGGCGGTCCACCATGTGGAAAATCTCCCTGTTGCTCAGCGGTAAAAAGCCGTCGACAAGCCGCCTGTCGAGATTCCGGGGCCACCATCTACCGCCTATCCCCTCCACCATTTTTTCACCGACGCAGCTCTCACCTGAAAGCACGGAGCCGGGCGGATCGACCAGGTAGGCCTTGAGCGAAGGGTTCTTCTCCTTGAGGAATCTCGCGATCCCGGTGAAGCTGCCGCCGGTGCCCGCTCCCAGCGCAAGGCCGTCAACTTTTCCCAGAAGCTGCTCCCAGATCTCAGGTCCGGTGGTCCTGTAGTGGATTTCCGGGTTGGACCCGTTTTCGAACTGGTTCGCCCTGAAAGCTCCAGGGATCGACGCTTCCAGTTCTTCCGCTTTTTCGACCGCTCCCGCCATGCCCTTATCCCGCGGAACCGTGAGGATTTCTCCGCCAAGGCCTCGGACGAGTATCATTTTCTCTCTCGCGTACCCCTCGACCATCACGATCACAACCCTGTAGCCGAGGGATACCCCCACCAGCGCGAGCGCCACGCCCGTGTTGCCTGCGGTCGCTTCGATTATGGTTCCGCCTTTTCGAAGCCTTCCTTCCTTTTCCGCCTGCCTTATTATCCCCAGGGCGATCCTGTCCTTCACGCTCATCCCCGGATTGAGGTACTCGAGCTTGGCCCATATCTCGGCTTCGCCTTTCTCCCTGATCCCTCCGAGGCGAACGATCGGAGTTTCCCCGATCAGTTCGACGACGCTTTTTGCTGTTTTCATTTTTCTCCGGGAAAGCTCGGCAGCCGGCACCGTCTCCGGCTTCCGTGAGAGGAAACCGGCCGCGGGCAGGCCGCGTCGCTCATTCCCGCCCTTGACTCCCGCGGACGGGTGTTGCTCAATTGTCCTTGTCTTCGGTTTCCGGGTCCCTCATATAGACGGGGATGAAATCCTCGTCCCCCCGGCCGTCCTCGTCGTCCTCGTAGTTATACAGCCTTCCGTTCTTGTCCTTGGAAACGTCCCTCGATTTCTTCTCCGAGATCTCGGCCATCATCCTCTTCTTCGCCTTTGACGACTCCTCGAAGTCGGCGCCCCTCTTGAACTTGTTCTCCCTGGGGGAGCCTGATTCCTCGACCTCCCACGCGACGGCGGCCGTCTGGGGTGCCGGCGAGTAAGGCCTCGAAGAGCGGGGCGGCGCGGAGCCGGGTTCTTTCTTCTTGGCTTCGCTGACGATGATCTTCCGGTCCCTTAGAAGCGCGTTGTTGAGCTTGAACACGGATTCCTGCATCTGCGCAGCGGTTTCGAACTCGACGAAGGCGAACCCCCTCGGCTTCCCTGTTTCCCTGTCTTTGGGAATAACCACCTGTGTTATGTTTCCCGCCTTCTGGAAGAACTCCTTGAGCTCCTGTTCCGTCGCGTCGTAAGGAATGTTACCAACAAAGATTCGGTTGGACACGGTTCTTTTTCACCTCCATAAAAGATATGATTCTACCATTTTAATTGAAAGAATCAAGGATTTCCGCATCTCTGTCGCAGGCAAACGATTGTAGCCCCCCATCCTCCTTCGGCGGGGCCTGCGTCCCTGGTCTCCGCCACGAAAGGGATCCGGGCAACCAGTGCGAGCACTGTGGCTTTGAGCGATCCCGAGCCCTTCCCGTGTATTATCCTCACCTCTGTCATACCCTTCTCTCTGCACAACCGCAGGTATTCGGGTATCAGGTCCTTGACTTCCTTGGGATCGAATGTGTGAAGGTCCAGGACGCCCTCGATCGGGATCGTGACGGGTGTTTCCGTCATGACGGCGTCCTTATGAACTTTTCCAGCTTGTCCGGATGTCTCGTCCCGAGCATGAAAGTTTTACCCCCGCGGAGACGGACCACCACGCCGTCCTTTCCCGACATCGTATAAGCCCACATGCCTTTTCCGTACCTTATCCCCCAGCCTCCGAACTCGAGAATAGGCCTGTACCTGACGGCCTCGGCCGATTCAATTGAAGAAAGCTGGAACTCCCTCCAGAAAGGAAGGAAAGGGAAGAACCTGTAGCGCAGGCAGACCTGGTTGACCTCTATCTCGAGCCTGGCGTAAAAAAGAAGCGAGAAAAGAATCCCGAGTGCCGCCAGGAGGACCGCTGCAGGTGTAAAAGACTTGCCCGTCGTGAAGGCCCTGTACCCCTCGGATGCCGCGGCCGCGAAAACCACGGCCAGTGCGAGAAGAGCGGGTATCGCTATCGGGACGCTCCTTAGGTTCTGAACCTCCCGGAATACCGGAGGAAGCGTTCCGAACCTGCCGTCATTTCCGGAATAAAGACCCATCGCGTCAGATGTTATCAGACAAAGACACCCAAATCAAGGCGGTCAACGCCCTGCCCTTCCCGCTGTCCCCAGCCCGTGACTTTTCGTGATAAACTTGTTCCTCATGGGAAGAAACCAGCGCTCCCTTTCTTTCGTACCTGCGTCGATCATCGCCCTTCTCGCGGAGGGCACGAGGAAATACGACGTCCGGAATGGTTCGGTCCTTTTCGCCGACGTCGCGGGGTTCACGCCGCTGACCGAAGCCCTCCTGGTCCTCGGAAGGGAGGGCAGCGAGGAGCTGACGAGGATCCTGAACCGCCATTTCACATCCATGATAGAAATTACCGACAGATACGGCGGCGACGTTCTCAGGTTCGCCGGCGACGCCATGACTGTATTCTTCCCGGACGAGGAAGGACCGTCAGCGGTCTCCTGCGGCATCGCCATGCTCGAAAAAATGAAAGAATATTCGAAGGTGGAAAGCAGGGCGGGAGATTTCGAACTTGCGATGAAGATCGGATGCGCGGCCGGCCCGGTCCAGATAGGCGTGGTCGGACCGCCGGGCGGAGCCGATTACTACGCCCTGGGGGAGCCGCTCGACGCTTCCGCCGACGCCGAACATCACGCGCAACGGGGGGACCTCGTCGTTTCGCCTTCAGTCAAGGTTCCGGGAGCTTTCGAAACAAGCTCAAGAGGAGAAGGATTTTCTCTCGTAGCGGGAATCCCCCTGCCCCCCCCTTCCCGCAAGCCTTCCGCCTCGAAAGCCAAGGATTTCGACCCCGCTGAGTTCCTGCCTCCTTACATGATCGACCAGGCCCAGCCTGGCGTCATGGGAGAACACAGAGGAACGACCGTCATATTCCTCTCGTTCCCGACACCGTCGGGCAGCGCGGATGAGATACATTCAAGCTTGTCTCACCGTTACGAAGAGACGCTTTCCATAGTGAAGAAATACGGCGGCATTCTGAACAAGCTGGACTTCGGAGACAAGGGCGCGAAGGCGGTGATCCTTTTCGGGGCGCCGGTCGCGTGCGAGAACAGGGAAGAAATGGCCGTCAGGGCGGCGCTTGAAATAATGGCGCTGGAAGGCAACCGCGGCTCCCTGCGGATGGGGCTCACTTCCTCGCACCTTTTCTCCGGGCCGCTCGGCTCCCCTTCCAGGAGGGAGTTCACGGTGATGGGCGACGGGATAAACCTTTCGGCGAGGCTGATGGGCTACGCGAAGCCCGGCGAGGTCATCGCCGATCAGCCGACCCATGAGAAAGCATCGGGAGCCGTGGTTTTCAGGGATAGGGGCGAGATCTCCGTCAAAGGGAAGTCGGGGCTCATAAGGATATTCGAACCTGCGTCGGTCAGGGAAGAAACAAGGGAGACGGGAGGCAGGAAGCTGTACGGAAGGGAGGCCCTCCAGCAGGAGATCAAGGAGTGGCTCCTTTCGGAAGACCGCGTCCCCCTTGCCGTGCTTGGAGAGATCGGCAGCGGAAAAAGCGCGATGGCTGACTGGCTGTTCAGAGAAGCGAGAGCGCGAGAATACGGCGTCCAAAGGATAGAGCTGCAACCCTTTTCCAGAGACATGTTCTTTTCCCTCTTTTCTCGGCTTTTGAAAAAAGTATTCGAGATCAAATCTGCCGGCGACCTTCCAAAACTCCTGCCGTTGATCCCCTCGGTTTCGAGGGAGTTCGCCCCTCTTCTTCTGCCTTACTTCGGCTATGAAGAGACGGCGGACAAGTCGCTCGAGAAACTGGGGCCGAAGGACAGGAGGGACATCGCCTACTCGATGCTGCTCGCCCTCTTCGCTAACATCGAGGACACGGTCTTCATCATCGACAACCTCTCTTTCGCCGACCAGGCGTCCCTCGACTTTTTATCCTACGCCGTAAGCAACAGCGAAAAGAAGCTTCTCGACGTGGCGGCGTTCTCGAGAATGGAGATAACCGGTTCGGCAACCTTCGAGATCTTCAGGAGGGTCGTCGAACTTCCGCCCCTGGAGAGGGAACACCTTCGGGAATTCATCTCGGAAGAGTTCAGGATCAGATCCGCCAGCGATCCCGTCCTCAAGTTCCTGGAAGAAAAATCCAAGGGGAACCCGAGACTGATAACGGCCCTGGTCGCGTCGATGAATGGAGAGGGGCTGATCTCGGAGAAAGACGGCGTATCCTATGTCGACGAGGACAGGCTTTTCAGGACTCAGTTCCCCGACAGCCTAGAAGCGATCTACCTCAAGGAATTCGACAGGCTCGAGGTCAGGCAGAAGCAGATGCTCTTCGAGGCCTCCGTTTTCGGGACGAACGTGTCGGTCAACCTTGTGGATAAGCTGGGCTCGTTCCGGGAAAAAGAGATAAGGGAAATGTCCGGAGAGCTTTCCGGGAAAGGTTTTATAAGGATCGACGAATCGGGCAAAAGGCCTTATCTGGTCTTTTCCGACACCTTGCTCTACGAAGCGATCTACAACCTTGCACCATTCTCGTTGAAGAGAGACCTCCACAAGAACATTTTCAACAAGCTTCTCGAGATCGAGGGCGATGGAAAGCCGTCACTGCTCCCCTACCTCGCCCACCACTCGGAAAAAGCAGGCGACCGCGACAACGCAGTAAAGTTTCACAGGCTGGCGGGAAGGTATTACCTCGAGAAATATGACAATATCAGTGCGATGAAACATTTTGATTTTATTTTTCAGAATGACGCGATATCCGCGGATTACTTCAAGGACACCTTTTCTCTGATGGATATCTATCTAGGCATAGGAAAATTCAACGAGATGACCGCCCTTCTGGAAAAACTCTGGCCCCTGAAAGAAAACATGGATCCCCGGTCACTGTCCAGCCTTTACAATCTCGAATCGGAAAAGAACATCAGAGAAAGAGATGTTCAAAAAGCTGAAGATAATTTAATTCAATCGTTGAAAATTGCGACAGAAAACAACGATCATTTGGGAATGGCAAGGGCTTTGTTGAATCTCGTAGGCAGGGTCTACGGACCGACAGGAAGACATGAAGAAGGCAAAAAGTCACTTGAAATATTGCTGGCGCTTCCGAAATATAAAGATATTTCAGTATTCAAGGTTGTCGCTCTAATGAACCTGGGACTGATTTCAAGATTCAATAATGATCGTGATAAAGCTCTTCTGTATTACAGCAAGGCACTAAGAAGCATAACAAAATGGAAGCTTTTTTCAAGAAAAACCGCTGTCTACTGTAATATGATCACAACCCTTTACGAGATGGGCTGTTTCAGCAAATCCATTATGAACGCCAGAAAAGCAATGATGATCTCTGAAGCGTTGTCCCAAAGAGATTTAATCTTGGATATTTTGGAACCTTATTCACTTTCTTTATGGGCAAAAGGCAAAACATCAGAAGCTATTCGGTTGTCAAAAAAAGCCTTCCATATTTCCACGATTTACCAAAAGCCATATTTTGAAGGAATGTCCCAAGTGATTCTCGGAGTATCAGAATTTGAAGAACTCATGTTCGCAGAATCCCTTAAGAACATATCTGAGTCAGTTTCTCATCTTGAAATGATCGGCTGTCACTATGAATCTTTTTCATCAAAACTTGAGTATTTGCGCCTGTTGAAATTCTTAAGGGCCGAAGAAAGATTCAACGTCTTTCAGCATAAATGGGGAGGTAAAGACATTTTATTCAGAACCGCCTGTTCTTTGGGCTTACCAAAGGCTTTGATATCCGTCCTTGATCCAAGCGTAGTCGATAAAAAACAAGATCTTGACGGCTCATTTATTCTTTGGCTTGAAAATATGGACCATCGGACCCTCGAAGTCTTATATGAATTTCTGAAATTCAATCATTCCGAACTTCGCTATGATCTCCAAATCAAATGGACCTGGGCTTATCTCTCCAAGGATCTCGAACCGCCTTATAATCCCATGAGATTGTTGTCAAAGTCGCCCGGAGGGATATTCGGCCTTCGGATCCTCGCCATCCTCTGGAGGCAAAACTTCAAGGCAGGTAAGACGCGCAAAGCGCAAAAGATAAGAAAACTGCTTCTGGACAGGCTCTACTTCGCCAGAATACATTCGGACGATAGGATATGGGAATGCGTCATCAAAGACGGTGACATAGCCGCCGCGATCAGAGGAACGATACCCGCGAACCCGATTCCTCAAAAAGGCGGGCTCAAAACCCGCCTTGAAAAAAAACCCTTTAAAAAACGCTAATTGCACGGGTTGGTGCTTGACAGGTCCCTCGTGAACCCTGTCCCCTCGCCGGCCGGACCTTCCCCTGCCGCGTTGTATCCCGTCACAAGGTAGTAATAGATCCTGTTCGGGAGCCCGCTCGGATCATCTGACGAACAGTCGTAGCTGTAAGCGGCCCCGAGGTCCCTGATGCATCCTTCGTCCGTCGAATCCTGCAGGTTGCCGAGATCAGATTTCCTGATGCGGTAGAGATAATAGCCATCCGCTTCAGCCGCTGCAGGCCAGCTCTGGGTGTTTTTATCCGCGCTCCAGACCTGGGCGGTCTCGAAGGTGTCTCCCGGCGCTATCTCGGGAGGAAGCGCGATCGCAAGGTCCTGTCCGTTGACGGGCGCCGAGTCCTCGCTGCAGTCTCCGTTGACCGTCTTTATCATGTAGCTGTGGACCTCGCTGTTCCCCGGCTCATAGATGCTACCCGAAACGAAGTTCGTGCTAACGAGCGAAAGGTCCACATAAAGGTAATGAGCTGTCGCGGGCGTCCCCGGATTAAATGTGATGACTACCCCGTCAAGGATCCCGGGGTTGTTGTCGGCAACGGAGATTATCGACGGCGCCGATGGCGAATCGTTAAGATCGGTTCCTGCGGTCACCGCGGACCAGTCGCTCGTGCAGACTGCGTTCTTCGCCATCACCTTGTAATTGTGCGAAGAGTTGTCTCCCGGCGTGTGCGTGTAGGGGCTGGAAACGTCCGAGTAGGTGACCGCTCCGTCAACGCGCAGGTCATAACCTGTCGCGCCCGCCACGGCGTCCCATGTCACAGTCACACCGTCCGTCGCGCAGGCGTGGATGTCCGCGACCACAGGCGCACCGGGAATGGCAACGCCGTTATCGTTATCCGTTCCCGCCACGGCATCGGATACCGAATAACATGACCCGTCGAAAGCCCTGATCCTGTAATTGTGGCTCGAGGCATCCTGCGGATCGTAGGTCGCGCCGGACGCGTACCCTTCGACCACAAGAGCGCCGTCCCTGTAAAGGTCGTGGCTGATTGCGCCGCCTGCCGGCGTATAGCTAACCGCGATCCCGCTCTGGGAACAGTTGTCGATGTCCGAAATGAGTGTTATGGAAGCCTTTTCAGGCCCGTTGTTCAGGTCCGTTCCCGCCATGAGGGCCGAAACCGAGTAACATGAACCTGAGATCGCACGGATCCGGTAATTGTGGCTTGCAGTGTCCTGAGGGTCGTATGTGACGCCCGAGACATATCCGGCGACGACCAGGTTCCCGTCCCTGTAAAGATCGTGGCTCGACGCTCCGCTTCCCGGCTGGTATATCACCGCGACCCCGTTCTGGTAGCATTGATCCACATCCGAAACTTCCGTTATGACCGCCTGTCCCGGCGACCCGTCCAGGTCCGTGGCGTCCTGCGAAGATGAATCCGTATTACAAATCCCTTTAACGGCCCTTACGCGGTATGTGTGCTCAGCCTTGTCGCCCGGATTGTAGGTTGAACCCGACACGAATCCAGAGACGACCACCACTCCATCGTCGAGGAGGTCATGCCTCGTCGCTCCGCTGCCTGGCGTATAGCTTATCGTTATCCCGCTCTGGGCGCACGGGTCATCGTCGGTTATCCCCGTGATGGAGGGCGCGCCCGGAGTATCGTTCGCGTCTATGAAAGCGGAGGCGGAAGAGTTCGCGTAGCAGCCGCCCTTTATCGCTCGGACCACGTAGCTATGCGATGAAGTGTCCCCCGGGTTGTATGTCGCTCCCGATGTATAGCCCGTAACGACGCTTGTCCCATCCCTGTAAAGGTCGTGGCTCGTCGCTCCGGAGCCGGCCGTGAATGTCACCTTGATACCGCTCTGGGCGCAGGCGTCGTCATCAGTGATGTTGGTTATGGACGGTTCTCCGGGCGGCACCTCATCCGATGCGGAAGCTCCCGTCGTGACGGAATTGAGCGAACATCCGTTGATGGCCTTCACCGTGTACGGATAGGATGTCCCGTTCGTTCCCGTGTTATCCGTGTATGTCAGCGTGGCGGCGGAGAGCCCTGACACGATCGTCGTCCCGTTCCTCAGCACCTCGAACGACCTTGTTCCGCTGCCGTTGTCGCCCCAGTCGGACGGAGCCGTCCAGTCTATCTTCACCCCCGAGTCGGCGCAGGCGTCGATGTCGGCGGCAGTATTGTTCGAAAAGCCCGAGGGAGAGGCTCCGACCGTGTCGGAGGCGTTCACCCCCGTTGTCAGCGTTCCGAGAGAGCAACCGTTAACCGCGCGGACCCTGTAAAGGTATGAGGTGCCGTCGATCCCCGTCGTGTCCGTGTAGGTGTGGACCGAAGCGCTCAGCGTCTGGATCGAGGATGCTCCCCTGTAGATCACGAAGCTCCTGGTCCCGACTCCGTTGTCGCCCCATTCTGCTGGATCGTTCCAATCGATCTTAACACCGCTGTCAGCGCAGGCGTCCACATCGGCGGCGGTGTTGTTCGCCATGCCCGAAGGAGCGGACCCCACATTGTCGGCTCCCGTCGCGCCCGTGGTTTCTGTACTCAGCGAACAGCCGTTATTCGCCCGAACCTTGTAAGTATAGGTTGTCCCGTTGATGCCCGTCGTGTCGGTGTAACTGCTGGTGGAAGAAGAGAGCCCGCTCGCGATGGCGGCTCCGTCCCTGAGGACATCATAGGTCCTCGTCCCCGAGCCGCCGTCCCCCCAATCTGACGGCCCGTTCCACTGGACCCTGACTCCAGTGTCGGAACAGCCGCTGAGGTCGGAAGCGGTGTTGTTGAAAGTCCATGAGGGTGCTGAAGGAACGGCGTCTGCCGTAGATGCTCCCGCGGTGGTGTATGACTGGCCGCATCCGTTGTTGGCCCTCACCTTGTAAGTGTATGAGGTACCGTTGACCCCCGTCGCGTCGTCGTGAGAAAGCGTACCCTCCGATAAACCGGATGATATGACGACCTCGTCCCTCAGGACATCGTAGGTCCTCGTCCCCGACCCTCCGTCTCCCCAGTCGGAAGGAGAGCTCCAGTTGATAACGACTCCCGTATCTCCGCACGCGTCATCGTCGATCGCCGTGTTATTCGCCATGCCCGACGGAGCCTGGCAGGTGAAGTTGTAAGTAAACCCCATCCCCGCCGCGCTCTGCCTCGTGTCGGGATTCCTGACCTTGACGGAGACAAGTCCCGCCTCGTGAGCGGGTGAAACGCAGGTTATGGAGCTCGCGCTCACCCAGGTGCCAGCCACTTCGTAGGCCGTTGTTCCGTCGTTGCTCCCGAAAATGACCACCGGAGAAGCGTGCGGGCAGTTGGCGCTGTAGCCGGTTGGACAGCTGTTGCTGAAGCCTGTCCCGGTGATGGTCACCGATGTGCCGCCCGAGTCGGGGCCTGTAGTGGGGTTAATTCCCGTCACATCCGGATACGGGCTCGCTGTAACGGTCCTTGTATAAAGCCCGGTAGCATCTTCTGAGCTCTCGTCGCCGGTTCCCGCCGTGGAAGCGTAATAGGCAACCGGGCTGCCGTTGTCGGCGACAATGTCGGAAAGTGCCTGCGAGGAGCTGTCGAAGCCGCTGGAGATGTTCATCCAATTCTTCCCCTTGTCGCCTGAAAGCCAGACGCCTCCGACTTCGGTATCGGAATCGTCGCAGGCTATCAGGATGTCGCCGTTGGAGGCTTCCAGAAGGTCCACGTAGTTCTTGGAGCTGGCATCCCCTCCCGCTACCGCGTGCGCTTCGTACCAGGCGGTCTCCCCTTCGTCCGGCGCTGGAGAATAGAAAATGCCTCTGTCAGAAGACCCGGAAGCGTCGCAGCCGACAACAAGAGTCAGATCGGACATTTGCAGGATTGTTTGCGCGCTGGCATTCGTCGGCTGAGATCCGGAGGGCGTCCAGTTGACGGTCGCCGTTCCCGTCCCCCGGTAAACGCCGGTTCCGTTTACTGTTCCCCAGGTAGCCGTGCCTACCGGCGCCCTCGGATCAGGTGCCGAGAATCTTACGCCCGTGTCCGGGTCCTTGTTCGGTTCACCAAAGTTCGCGAAGGACTGTGTGCAGCCCGAATTTATCCTGGCGGTGAGAGAATATTCGCCGGCAGTCGTCGAGTTGCCCCTGATCCCGATATACCAATAGCCGGTCAGCAGCCCGCCGACCTCGACCGAGTTGATCGCCCAGAATCTGAGGGCGGTGGGGGTTGAATCCACATACTGAAAGGCGATCTTAACATTTGTGTTCCCCTTGTAACTGCTCGGGATGGGAATGCTCTTGGAACGATCCGCGAACATGTCGTCCGTGTGGTCGTCCAGCACGATCCACTCCGGATACTGGTCGGACCAGATGCAGGTATAACCGTGAGTTACAGTCCCTGATGGTTTGTTGAAGAAGTGGTTTATCCTTACCTCGATGCCGTTCTCGCTGCTGGCCGGGATATTGAAGGAAGGAGTGATCAGCCACTCGTTCATCGCCTTTGACGGGTCGCCGATGACCTTCGCCTGGAAAGTTCCGGAAACCGCGTGCCAGTTGTTGGTGTCCCATGTCGTATCGCTCGCGGGCTTGGTTATGGTCCATCCGGCAGGCGGGTTGTTCCCGTAGGGACCCCAGGTTTTTTCAAAAATAAAGTCGTAGAACCGGGTGACGCAGACGGATTCGTCCCCGTTCACATAGGGACGGTAGTCGTAAAGGGTCTCCGAGGGGGAGGCGGCGAACCTGACATAGAGGTCGGGGTTCTGGCTGCCTCCGTCGTCAAGGTCGTCCATCAGGACCTGCAGGTCGTTGGGGCTGCTCGTGACATTTATCCTGTAGTAGTCCCAGGCCCCCTGCTTGATGCTCCCGTTGATGATCTGTCCGCTTGTGATGGTTTTTAACGCGCCTGCGCCGTCGTAGCCGGTCCTGACGCCCTTGGAGTTGGTCGACACGAGTCCCGAGGTCTGAATCGTCCAGCCGTCGTAAGTTCCCGCCTGGAGGTTGGCGAAGCCCTGCTCGTCCCCTGAATAGCCGTACCTGTAGGGGCTCACGGCCCAGACAGGTAATGTCGTCCCGCTGCCGGGAACCACTTCCAGTCTTTCCCAATAACCGCTCGTCGGCGTGGATAAGCCCGTCAGGTATGAATGTTTCCAGAGGCTCGGCGGAGGGGTCGTTGAATCTGATTCGTGATCGAGGTGGACAATTCCCGATGTATCCGTGTATGTGTACCTCGCCTTTATCCCGTCCCTCGTTCCCACCCAGAAAGCGTCGAGGTTCGTGCCTCTCCTGCCTGCAAGCATGGTTATCCCGTAGCCGTTCGTCAGCCTGCACGGCCCCGCCGTGCCTCCGGCTCCGGCGTTCCAGGGCCTGAAGCTTTCGCCCCTGTCGGAGCTGACGAAGACGCCCATCGACGGCGAGGAGGAAAATACATAATCTGTGTCTCTTTCGTGGACGACCGTGGAGAAAACGTCGTCGGGAAGTGAGTAGTAGCCGGTAAAATTATATGTATTGGGCGTCGCGGAGGGCGCCAGGTTGTCCAGGTAGTAGGCGCCATAGTTCGAATCAGGGCCTATGAGCGGATCTCTCCTGAACCCGGCCATCGCTTTCAAAGACGGGTACCCGGGCGATCTCGTCTCGTAGTCAACCGACAGGGCGTGGCCGTCGATGATCCTGTTCCACGATGAAGTGCCGTTCCCTGTCGTGCATTCGTAAACTCCCGCCTCTCCGGGATTGGTCGCGGAAGGGACGGCGCAGAGCAGAACGGCGTTGCTCGTCCCGCCGGCTTCGCGGACCCAGTCGGGGTCGGAAGTTATGTCCAGGGCGTTCAGCGGAGTTGGAAGTCCCGTCGCCCAGGGCGACCACGAAGTCCCTGCCCACAGGAAAGTGAGCGACCTCAGGACGCCCCTTGTGGAAGACGAGGCAAATACGGCGTGGTTGAGACTGCTGTCCTGGACGCCGAAGTCGCTCGGGAAAGTTATCCCCGTGACATCCAGGGGGCAGGAGGCGGGAACGGTGCCGCAGTTCGTGGGCATGGCCATCGTGAAAGTCCCGCCCCTGTTGAACGAGTACCAGAGACGGGTCTCGGCGTACCCGTCTTTCGCGCCCACCCAAACCGTCTTGCACGGATAGCCGCTGTATCCGCTGTATTCCGGGCATGTCGCGTCGGCGTTGCCGTTGAAGGTCGGCGCGACTTCGACGAAATATATGTCGGTCAGTCCCTGGTCATAGCCGCACCTGGTCCAACCCGAAGAAGGGCTCCACCTGTAAAGGTAGTCGCTCGTCGCGGCGAAAAGCATGCCGTCCGGAAGAGCGTTGTCGTCATAACCTGGAGAGATGGCAAGGTCCCTGAGGTATATCTCTGTTGACGGCCACTGTTCGCCGATCATCTTCGTCCAGCTGTTGCCCGCGTCAGTGCTCTTGTAAACCCCGTTGTCAAGCGGGCTGTCGGGGAAGTTCGCCGCGACGAAGAGAGTGTTGGGATCTCCGCACTCCGTCTCCTCCTCGTTGTAATCGGGATGCAGGCAGATCCCGACGATCGAGGGCGTCAGGCCGTTGGGGAAATTGTTGTACTGGACCATGTTGGTCCTTCCCGGCACGGCCTTGAAGAGTCCTCCGGAGAGAGAACCCATGAAATATCCCTTGCCGTCGTGAGCCATCGCGACGCAGCTGCCGTCAACCACGACCGGGCTCTTGTTCTCGGGTATCGCCGTTCCCGCGCACTGTATCCTGTAGAGCCCGGAAGATGTCCCGACAAAAGCCTCGCAATAGTTACCGCCGGTGTCGAAACCTGGCGCGAAGTCTATGCAGGTCACTCCCGACTTCGGGACGCTGTCCGCACACGATGCACCGTAATTCGTCGATGACCTGAGTCCCGAATCGGTTCCCTCCCATATTTCATTGGTCGTGGCGGCGGCGGGACTCTCCGTCACCGCGCGCACCGCGTAAGTCACTCCCCCGGTGGAACTCCCGTCGCACGCTGCCGTCCAGTTGATCCCTCCGTCTACAGACCGCCACATGCCGCGGTCCGCCGTCCCTGCCCACATGTAGGACGAGTTTACCCAGGAAGCTCTTATGTGGAAGACCACCTGGCTCACGAGATCTGTTGGTGTACGGTTGGTCCACGACTGCCCCGAGCCGCTGTAGCTGTATATCCTGCCGCCGAACGCCGGGTCCCAGAAAACCCCCCAGAGGACCTGCGTCGCCGCGCTTGTGATCGTGAGGGAAAGACAAATTTCTCCGGCTCCGTCTATGCCGATGAAATCCCAGTTCGTTCCGGCTCCTCCGTAAGTGTTCCTCCACACCCCTCCGCCCTTCGTCCCGACATAGACCATCGAATCGAAGACTGTCAGGCCGCCCGCGATCACCGCGCTGCACGGCGAGTCGAAATCACGCGTGTCTGTGGAGTTGACGAAATCGTCCGTCGTCCGATAGAAAAAGCCCTCCTCTGTCACCGCGAACGCGGGCTTTCCCGTCAGGTTGTAGTTGTAATCCCTCGGAAGCGCGATACCGGCGACCGTCGAGTCACACGGCACGGCCGCGCACTGGCTCCAGTTCTCTCCCCTGTCCGAGGACCTCCAAAGTCCCGCATTCTTGATCCCTATGTAAAGAGTCTTGTCCTGTTCATAGCTCGGGCTTACGGCGAGAGCGGTTATGTATCCGTCGTGAGAACTCGATATGCCCCTGCCTATCCTGGTCCAGGCTTCGGTCCCCGTCTGCGCGTAAAGGCTCGCGCAACAGGCGAAAAGCACCACAACAGCCAAAACACCCAATAAGGTCTTTTTCCTCATCTCGCTCTCCTTATTACACTCAGCCTTGGGAACGGCCGCATACCATTATAACAATGAACCATTTTTATAGAAATATCTGTGACTTAGGTCACATTCGGCTTTCAATGACCGCACTGACGGACCGTATCGAAAAGGGAAAGGCGGGCCGAAGCCCGCCTTGAGACGATAAAGACCATCTTGCTTGTCTTATCAGGGAGAACAGGTTATCGATGTGGACAGAGCCCTTGTAAAACCTGTGCCGTCCCCTCCCGTTCCTTCTCCCGTTTCGTTAACCCCCGTCACAAGATAAAAATATACTCTTCCCGTTTCCACGCTCGGATCGTCTCCGCTGCAATCGTGGCTGGTGACATTCCCGACGCTCCACTTGCAGCCTTCATCGGAAGTGTTCTGGAGATAGGGAAGATCAGCCAACGCGAACTTATAAAGGTGATATCCGGTAGCTCTTTCGGCCGCCGGCCATGTCTGCGTGGCTTTGTCTTCTGTCCAGTCCTGCGCGTTTGACTCGCTGTCGCCCGGGCCTACCTCGGGAGGAACGCAGAGGATATCCGCGGCCGAAGCTCCCGGGGTTACGGCCGACATCCCGCAGCCGTTGTTCGCCCTCGCCGAGTAGGCGTATGTCACTCCGTTCGTACCCGTCGTGTCTGTATATTCGTGCGTGGAGGAGGAAAGGCCCGCCTGGATGGCGCTCCCGTCCCTCAGGACATCGAAGCTTCTCGCTCCGCTTCCGCCATCACCCCAGTCTGCGGGGTCCGACCATGAAACCAGAACGCCCGTGTCGGCGCAGGGATCGGCATCGACCGCCGTATTGTTCGGAAGGCCGGAAGGAGGCTGGCAGGTCGTGACGAAAGTATAAATGACACCGGCCATGCTTTGCCTCGTATCCCTGTTCCTGATCTTTACAAGAACGTGCTCGGCGTCGTGCGGAGGCGTCACAGCCGTGAGTGTCGTTGAACTGATATATGTCGCAGCGACCTCCGTGTCCCCGAAAATGACGACAGGAGAAGCGTCGGGACAGTCGTCGTCGTGGCCGGTGGGACAGAGGTCGCTGAAGCCCGTCCCCGTTATCGTCACCGCGGTACCGCCCGAAGCGCCCCCGTTGTCGGGAACTATCGATGTTATCGTCGGATACTGGCTCGCAGTAATGGTCCTGGTCCAGAGCCCCGTCGGGGACTCAGTGCCCGCGTCGCCCGTCCCCGCCGTCGAGGCGTAGTAAGAAACGGGGTCCCCGTTGTCGGCCACGAGGTCAGAAAGCGCCTGCGACGAGCTGTCGAATCCCTGGGATATCCTCATCCAGTTCTTCCCCTTGTCGCCCGTCAGCCAAACGCCTCCGTCGGCCGATCCAGAATCGTCTCCCGCGATCAGAACGTCTCCGTTCGAAGCCGCTAAAAGATCGATATAGTTCTTCGATCCTTCCCCCGCCACGGCAGACGACTCGGTCCAGGTCGTCGCACCTTCGTCGGGAGACGGCGAATAAAAGATCCCCTTGTCGGATGAACCCGACGCGTCGCAGCCAACGATCAGCGTCAGGTCAGGAAGCTGGATTATCGTGTTCGCATTGACATTTGCAAGGGGATACGTCGTTCCGTTCCTCAGGAGCCAGGTAATGGCGGACGGTTCGTGCCCCGATTCGGTCAGAGAGATGGTTCCCGTCCCCTTGTAAACCCCCGAACCGTTCACCGTTCCCCATGTTGCCGTGCCTACAGGAGCCCTCGGGTCGGGAGGAATGAATGTGGTTCTTTCGGCCTTGTTCCCGAAGGACTGCGTACAGCCTGAATCCTTTAATGGAGTCAGCAGGTATCCGTTGTCGCCGGATCCGATCCCCAAGATCCCGATGTTCCATTCTCCGGGGCGCAGGCTTGGGGGCGAAGCCCCGTAAACCTGGACATCGTCAAAACTCCAGTACCTGGTCCCAGTCGCCATGCTCGGATCGCTGTACTCGAACATCAACTGGCAGTCCGTATTGCCGATGTAAGAAGAGAGATCCAGCGTCCTGGTCTCGGACACTTCGTAATTTCGCGAGTACAAAGTTATCCACGATGGGTTCTCCGAGGACCTGAATCTTACGTAAATGTTCGCCCCCGACGAAGTCATGTAGAACCTGTGCCTGAATGACACATTGGCGCTGGTGAACGTAGACGGGATGTCGAACAATGGAGAGATGATCTTCTCGTCCTCGTTCAATCGTCCGAAGGTGCTGTAGACTCTCGGGCTCGAACTGTAATTGTACCAGTTGTTGTCATCCCAGTACACCGGCGCAGTCTCGTTTGTCTCGATGGTCCATCCCGCAGGCGGGCTGTCGCCGTAAGGCCCCCAGGAGCTGCTGAAGTTTTCCAGAACGATCTCCGTCACGCAGACCGTCTTGTCGCCGTCGGATGTGATACGGTAATCATAGGTTGACGCGGTCGGCAGGTTGTTGTACCTGAGATAAAGGCCGCAGTTCTGTCCTCCGCTCTGAGTTCCGTCGGGATCCGAGAGTAATACTTGGAGGTCCTGGTTGGCGATCGTCATGTCAACGTGATAATAGTTCCAGATCCCGGGCCTGACAGACCCCGTGACCGTCTGCCCGCTTTGAAGCTGATAGGCTGTGGTGCTCCCGCCGTCCTGCCCCGTCCTGACCCCCTTCGCGTTCGTGGAACCAAGTCCGCCTGTCTGCAGGATCCAGCCGTCCGTCTGCCCCGAGGGCAGACTGGCGAATCCCTGGCCGGTCAACGCCCCTTTGTCGGGGCTGACTGCCCATACGGGCATCGTATCTGCCGTTTCGGGGGCCACTTCGAGCCTTTCCCAGTACCCGGTCGTATCTCCCCCGCCGTACCATGAAGTGTCCAGCCAACTGCTCGGGCCTCCCGCGCCGTCAGCCCAGTCGAGGTGGATCGAGCTTCCGTCATAATAGATGTGCCTCGCTTTGATACCGTTATCCGTCCCCACGTAGAGAACGTCTATCCCGCTGCCCGAGCCCGCGCGGTCGGCGAGCATGGTTATGCCGTAGCCGTTGTCAAGGCGGCAAGGCCCCAATGAGCCTCCAGCTCCGAGATTGTAGGGGTTGAAGTTCTCGCCCTTGTCAGTGCTCACGAACACGCCCATCGATGGAGAGGAAGCGAAAACATAGTCGGGATCCCTCTCGTGAACTACCGAAGAGAAAACATCGTCCGGAAGGGAATAGTAGCCGGTGAGTTGATGGAAAGGATATGTGGTAAGGTCCGCGATATTCGCCGTATAGTAAGCCCCGTATGGCGGATTCGTCATCATGTCTTCATCTTTGGCGAAACCTGCCATTGCCATCTGATGAGACGCGCCCCATTTCCGCGACTCGAATCCGACTGAAAGGGCATGGCCCTGGATGATCCTGCTCCATGTTGGGGTAGTGTTGCTGGCGTTGCTCGTCCTCCAGACGCCCGAGTTCGAAAGGGCGCATATGAGGACGTCGTCGGCGTCCTCGGTCGGATCGACCCAGTCAGGGTCGGAGGCTATATCCACTACGGTCTTCGTCATAGGCAGCCAGCCGTTCTTCGTCGCCCAGTTCGCAGCGGCGGTATAAAGGCAGTCGGTCGATGTAAGCTGACCCGCGAGGACGCCTTTTGACGACGAAGAAACATACAGCTTCGTGCTGGGCGTTGCCCCCGTCATGTAATTGCTGGGAAAAGTTATCCCCGTTATGTCCGTGGGGCAGGTCGTTCCCGTGGGGCACAGCGCGGGAGACGCCGTCGGATATACAGGCGTCCATGTATCTCCCAAATTCCTGGAATAGAATAGGCAATACCTGGTATTGTTGAAATCGTACCCGTACGACCATACGGTCTTGCATGGAAACCCGCTGTAGGAGGTGCCGTTGCATACGAAGGAACAGGACGAGGTCGAATCGAACGTGGGAGTAACCTTCACCCACGCCGCCTGCGAGAAATAGCTCGAGGATACGTTGGCCCACTCGTATCTCCCGTCCTTGACGTCGTAAGACCACCTAAACACCCCGAGGCTTGTCGCGGCAAAGAGAGTGCCGTCGTTGCCGGCGGTCGCGGGAGAAGCGGCGGAACCGTAATTGGGGGATATCTCGAGATCGTTCAGATTGATCGTGGAGGTCGGCCATGTGGAAGCGTTGTTCACCTTGACCCAGCTGTTGCCGGCGTCCACGCTCTTGTAAACTCCGTTGTCGCCGGAATTGACCGGGAAATTGGCCGCGGCGAAAAGCGTTTCCTCTGTGCCGCACCCTCCGTCGTCATCCGCGTAGTGGGGATGGGGACAGACGGCGGCGATCTCGGGTGTCTCGCCGTTGGGAAAGCTGTTGTACCTTACCATCTTCCCGCCCGTCGAAGTCGTGTCAAGGCTCTTGAATAGGCCCTGCGACATGGATCCCATGAAAACTCCGAGTCCGTCCTTTGCCAATGCCACCGAGTGGCCGTCGACGACGATCGGGGATCTCACCTTTGCAGTTCCCTCGCAGGGGATTCGGTAGAGCGCGGACTCGGTGCCTACGAACATTTCGCAGTAATCGCCGGTTCCGTGAAAGGCGGGAGCGAACTCGACGCAGTTGATCCCCGATCCGGGAAAAATATCCGAGCAGAGGGATGTTCCCGAGTTTGTGGAAAACCTCATCCCCTTGCTCGTCCCTTCCCACAACTCGGAGCCGTGCGTAGATACCGGGCATTCCCTGATGGATCTCACCTGGTAGGGCGCCGAGCCTGCTTCGCACCCTGCGCTCCAGTTATCGCCGCTATCGAAACTGTACCAGATCCCCGTGCTGGCTCCGCCTGCCCAAAGGCGGGCGGCGTTGGTCCAGGAAGCCCTTATGGATAGCATTTCCAGGCTTCCGACATCAGCCTCATGTGACACCCAGCCCACGCCTCCCCCGACATAGCGGTGGACGCCTCCCACTCCCGCCGACGAAGATCCGGCAAGCCATAGAACCTGGGTGGAGTTGCTGGTCAGCGTAAGCGACCGGCACTTGAACCCGTAAGGCCCGAGGGAGGTCCAGCCTATATCGCTATTGCCTCCGGAATAATGGGCATATACTCCCCCACCAAAGGTTCCGACATAGACCGCGTTGTCGAAGCCGGTCACGCCGCCGACGACAACGCCGGTCAATATGGCGGGGTACACCATCATGCTTCCTATCATGAACTGGTATGCATAGGAATATGTCTGAAAATCGTCGTCCGAACGGAAGTAATAGGTGTCTTCCGTCACGACAAAGCAAGGATCCCCGCTCCCGTAGCAGTAATCCTTCCCGAGGCCGATCCCGCTGACCGTGTATTCGCAGGGGACCGCAGGGCACTGTGTCCATGTTACGCCCCTGTCTGTGGATTTCCAGAGTCCGGAATCCTTTACGCCGATGTAAAGTGTCTGGTCGGTCTCGTAAGAAGGGCTCACGGCGAGAGCTGTGATGTTTCCTGAATATGACACAGCCAATCTTGTCCACGATTCCTCGGGCGTCTGGGCGAAAAAAGGCAAGGCGGCAAAAACCAGAACGAGATAAACCATGATTTTGATATTTTTCTTTCCACTCATCGCTCGCCTCCTTCGGGGCATCTTTTTTTATCTACTGCAAGTATAATACTTCCATGTTTTTCCGCAAGTTACAGTGATTCCCGTCACAAAAAGAGTTTTTCGGTACCGCATGAAAAAAGGCGGGCCTCAGCCCGCCTTTTAACGCTTTGTCTTCTTCCCTCAATGCTCCTACGGGCATACTCCCGCGCTTAAAGTTCTGGTAAATCCCGTTCCGCTTCCGCCGCCGCCTTCTCCCGTCTCGTTATAACCTGTCACTAGGTAGTAATAGACCCTCGGCTCCACGGAGCTTGCGTCGTCTCCGCCGCAATCATAACTGGTGTTTGTCCCCCCCGCGAGAGCCCTCTTGCAGAGGGACAAAGCGCTTCCACCGTCAAGGTTGGGGAGTTCGGACCTGAGAACCCTGTAGAGATAATAACCCTCCGCTCTCTCGGCCGCGGGCCAGATCTGAGTCTCTCCCTCCCAGGACTGTATGTCGGGATAGATCCCGCCAGCCACTTCGGGAGGAACGCAGAAAATGTCCGCCGCCGAAGCGCCTGATGTCGAGGCCGACATCCCGCAGCCGTTGTTCGCTCTCACCGAATAGGCATAGGTCACTCCGTTCGTTCCCGTCGTGTCGGTGTGTTCGTGCGTGGAGGAAGAAAGGCCCGCCTGGATGGCGCTCCCGTCCCTCAGCACATCGAAGGTCCTGGTCCCGCTGCCTCCGTCGCCCCAATCGGCGGGGTCCGACCATGAAACCAGAACGCCTGTATCGGCACAGGGATCGGCGTCTACCGCTGTATTGTTTGGAAGACCGGAAGGGGGCTGGCAGGCAGTGCCGAAAGTGAAAAGAACACCGGCCTCACTCTCCCTCGTGTCGCGGTTCCTCACTTTTACTGTAACGCTCCCCGCAGAGTGCGCGGGCGAAACGGCAGTGAGGGAAGTTGAGCTGACGAATGTCGCCGCTACCTCAGTGCCCCCGAAAATAACCACCGGCGATGCGTCCGGACAGTCCGGATCATTGCCCGTCGGGCAGAGGCCGCTGAAACCCGTCCCGGTTATCGTGACCGCGGTCCCGCCCGAAGCGCCCCCGTTGTCCGGAACGATCGATGTTATCGTCGGATATGCGCTCGCAGTTATGGTCCTGGTCCAGAGCCCCGTCGGGGACTCAGTGCCCGCGTCGCTCGTCCCGGCCGTCGAAGCGTAGTAAGAAACGGGATCCCCGTTGTCGGCCACGAGGTCGGAAAGCGCCTGCGACGAGCTGTCGAATCCCTGGGATATCCTCATCCAGTTCTTCCCCTTGTCGCCCGAAAGCCATACGCCTCCGTCGGCCGTGCCCGAATCGTCGCCGGCGATCAGTACGTCTCCGTTGGACGCCGAGAGAAGATCGACATAGTTCTTAGACCCTTCCCCCGCAACTGCCGAAGCCTCCGTCCATGTCGTCGCCCCTTCGTCGGGAGAAGGAGAATAAAAGATCCCCTTGTCGGATGAACCCGACGCGTCGCAGCCTACTATAAGCGTCAGGTCTTCAAGCTGGATTATAGTGTTAGCGTTGACATTGGCAAGGGGATATGTCGTTCCGTTCCTCAGGAGCCAGGTTATGGCGGAAGGCTCGTGACCCGATTCGGTCAGAGAGATGCTCCCCGTCCCCTTGTAAACCCCCGAACCGTTCACCGTTCCCCATGTTGCCGTGCCTACAGGAGCCCTCGGGTCGGGAGGAATGAATTTTTCATTTAAGAGGTCTTTCCCGCTTCCTTCTTTAAATGTGGATTTATACGAGGTGCATCCGTAATCCCGTGAGGCTGTCAGTTCATACCCGTTGTCTCCCGACGAATAACCCCTGACACCGATGTACCATGTTCCGGGCCTGAGCCTCTGGGGAGCAGTCCCGCTGACCCTTATGTTGTCCACCATCCAGTACCACTCGTTCTGACCCTGGTAGTAATGGAACCTCACCTGGACATCTGAAGCCCCTGCGGCTTGAGCGGTGATGTCGATCTGCCCGTGGGCGGGATACAGGGAACTGGCTCCCTGGTTCCTTGAGATATTGACCCAAGAACCTCCAGTGAGAGTGGACCTTACATCGACGTCTCCTATTTCGTCGAGGCTTCCCGAGAACCACTGGAAATAATGGTCGAACTCCAGAAGCGCCGATGTCGCGGAGGAAAGGTCGATCACGGGCGAGATGAGTTCTTCGTCCTGGCTCGCCGAACTTCCCGCGTTGTCGCTGTCGACGATCGCGAACGGGGCGGTTATCGGCGCCGGGGCGACTCTTCCCCCGGGGTTGAGCTCGGTCCAGGTCGAAGCGGAACCACCTCCCGACCCGCCGTCGACGATGGTCCAGGTGAGTGGTATCCCGTCATCAAAATCCTCGAAGAGGAACGACTTCACGCACACCTCTTCGTCGTTGTTGAGGTATGGCCTATAGTCGTAATTGACAAGGTCGGGAACGGAGCCGTACCTCAGGTAAAGGTCGGGATCGTCGGCTCCCGTATCGTCCAGGTCGTCGAGATAGACGAAAAGGTCTTCCGTGGCTTGAAGGACCTCGATGCTGTAAAAGTCCCATTCTCCCTGCCCGACGGTCCCCATTATCGGAGAATCGCTGATGAGGGGCTGGACTCCGCCCGCGCCGCCCGAATAACCGATCTTCACTCCCTTGGCGTTAGGAGACGAAGGAAGTCCCGAATTCTGGAAGACCCATCCCTCGTAAGCTCCCGGCGGAAGCGAAGCGAAGCCCTGGCCGCTGACAGCGCCCTTTTGCGGGCTCACCGCCCAGACAGGATAGTTCTGCGATGACCCCGGAACCACCTCGAGCCTCTCCCAATAACCGGTCGTCGCCCCCCCACCGTAGAGCGATGAATGGCGCCACGCGCTCGGGTTGTACTGCTGATCCTCCACGTCGAGCCTTATGTGGTTCGGCATCCAGTAATCGTAATAAACATACCTCGACTTTATCCCGTCTTCCGTGCCCACGTAGATAACGTCGTTGGACCATCCCCTCCTATTGGCGAGCATGGTGATCCCGTAGCCGTTCGTCAGCCTGCACGGGCCCGCAGTCCCTCCCATTCCCCCGTTGAAAGGGTGGAATGACTCGCCCTTGTCGGAGCTGACGAAAACCCCCATTGACGGGGAGGCGGAGAAGACATAATCTGCGTCTCTCTCGTGCACGACGGAAGAGAAAATGTCGTCGGGGAGAGAGTAGTAACCTGTCAGCCTGGCGTATGAATCTCCGTTATCGGTCGAAAGGTATGCTCCGCAAGGCGAATCGGAGGAATAGGCGGGATCCCTGCGGAATCCCGCCACCGCGATGGAGGGAGTCGGCGAAGCGGTCTTCGCGAAAGCGACGGAGACCGCGCAGCCTCCCTGTTCGAGGCTCCAGTTAGATCCTCCGTCGTAGGTCGTGAACGCTCCCATGTAAGTGGAGTCGGAAGACGACCCCACGGGGACCGCGCAGATAAAAGTCGGATCGGTCGATCCCCCTGTCGGATTGTCTATCCAGTCGGGGTCGGCCGCGATGTCGTTCACGTTGTACTGGTCGAGCGAGTTGTATGGAAGGCCCGTGTTGTAGGCAGTCCAGCTTACCCAGAGAGAGGGAGCGAAAAGGTTGTAATCGCCCGAGGCCAGGACGCCCTTGGTGGAAGAAGAAACCACTATCTTTTCGCTTGGAGGGCTCCCCGAAAAGAAATTGGTCGGGAAAGCCATCCCTGTAATATCTATGGGGCAATTGACCGCGTCTCCCGGGCATTCTGGATCCGGGTATATCGGGTAAAACACGCCTCCGTTGTCGAACGAAACGAAAAGACGGACTCTTCCGCTTTCATTCCATCCAGCGAACACCGTGTTGCAGGGAAGGCCGGCTGTAGTGTCGGGCGGAGTGCCATATTCGCAGGATGAGGTCCTATTGTAAGTCGGGGGAAGAGCGACGAATTCAGCCTGGCATTCCGCTACTTTTGTCCAGAAATGGTCTCCGCTTTCATGGTCCCACCTGTATATGCCCCCTTCGGCGGCCGCGAAAAGCGTCGAATCGGGGCCCGCGTTCCTGTACTGCGGGGATATGGCCAGGTCTTTGACTTCCATGCTTGATTCGTTGGGCCAGTCGCCGCCCGCAAGCTTTATCCAGCTGGCGCCGGCGTCCGTGCTTTGGTAAATGCCGTTGCTGTAAGAGTCATCCGGGAAGTTGACGGCGGCGAAAATAGTGTTGTAGTCCCCGCAGGATTCGACGCTTTCGTCGTACAGGGGGTCCATGCGGACGGCTTCGATCTGCGCTTTCAGAAACGACCCGGAGGAATCCGTGAAGCCGTTGTATTCGACCATTTTGGAGTTGTCGACGCTCTTGAAAAGGCCCCTCGAAAGCGAACCCATGAAAAAGCCGTGCCCATTTTCCGCAACCGCCACCGCGTTGCCGTCAACTAGGACGGGAGACCTGACATACGGCTGGGAACCGCCGGCGAACTTGTAAAGGGCTATCTCGGTCCCGACGAATGCTTCGCGGTAATTCCCGCTGGCCCCGTACGCGGGAGCGAAAGCTATCGCGTTCACCTGCGTATGTATCGAGCCGAGGGAGCAATTCGCGCCGAGGTCCGCGGATGTGAGCAGGCCGTCGCTCCTTCCCTCCCAGAGGAGAGTGCTGTTCGAATTATCAGCGATCGCTTTCACCTCGAATGGAAGCCCCCCTTCCGGATAACCGTCGCACGCCGGCTGCCATGAGCCTCCGTAATTGTTCGAATACCACATTCCTTTTCTTCCAGAGCCCAACCACATGTTCGAAGGATCGTGCCAGGAGGCGTGAATGCAATAGACCTGCTGATAATCGAGATCGGGCGCGTGGTCGCTCCACGAATCGCCTCCCTCGTAACGCCATACGGAAGTACCAGCACCCCTGGAGGCTTCCAGCGCGAGCTTTTCCGGAGACATAGTGGATGATGCCCATAATTTCTGGGGAGTCTCGCTGGTGATCGTCAGGGAGTTGCAATCATCCAGCTGTGTAACCGGGTTGATCGGGTCGTCGTTGATCCTTTCCCAGAAGCCCGGGTCGCCTCCGTACTCGTTCTTCCATACCCCGCCCCCCCGGGTTCCGACGAAGACCTTTCCGTCGAAGGTTGAGTTTCCTCCTATCACGATGGAGGAACAGGGATAAATAGCCTCAAAGGGGCCTGCGGAGAATTGATGGGACAGGAGAACGCTCTGAAAGTCGTTGTTCGAGCAGTAGAAATACCCTTCGTCGGTTACTGCGAAAGCGACGATGGATTGCCCGAACTGGTAATTCCTCGGCAGGGCGATACCGGTCACCGTCGCGTCGAATGGAACCGCGGAGCATTGGCACCAACTGCCGCCCCTGTCCGAGGAGCGCCACAACCCTCCTCCCCTCGATCCGATATAGATGGTCTGGTCCGTCTCGTACGAAGGGCTTACGGCGATCGCCAGGACCCCTCCCGAAAAGGACGCGACGCCTATCCTCGTCCATCCTTCTTCAGGAGTTTGTCCGTACAGGGGAAAAACGGAGAAGAGAACAGCCGAAACAACGAGCACTAGGAAAAAGGTTTTCGCCTTCATAGCGCACCTCCCTGAGAAAACAACTTTTCTATGACCCAAGTATAATACTTTCAAGTTTTTCCGCAAGTCATAATGAAGCTGTCGACTTTTTAAATAAAGAGCGGGCCCCGGGGCCCGCTCTCAGGAAACTCTGATATCATCGAAACAGCGGTCATCTAGCATCCGCCTGTCGAATCGACCTGCCTCTCCCCTCCTGTCGCGAGGCCGGCGGTTCCCTCCCCCGCGCCGTTGACTCCTGTGATCAGATAATAGAAGCATCTTCCCTCGACCGGAACCGGGTCGTCCGATGAGACATCGAGGCTCGTGCTTGCTCCCTCGCTTCTGATACAGAAGTCTTCGGAAAGATCCAGAAGCCCCGGAAGCGTTCCTTTCGTTCCCCTGTAAACGATATAAGTGTCCGCGGCAGGTTCCGCTGTCCATGCCTGGACCTGGCTCGTCTGGGAAGCCGTCCAATTGTAGCCTGCCCCGGTGGCGACCTCCGGCGGAACCGAGCATACCTCGTCGGAGGCGTCCTGCGCTTCCGAATTGGTGTAACAGGTCCCGTTGATAGCTCTCACCGTGTATGAATGACTTTCCGTGTCTCCCGGATCGTATGCCGCTCCCGAAGAATACCCCGCGACAGCCACCGAGCCGTCCTTGTATAGATTGTGGCTGACCGCTCCTCCGCCCGGCGTAAAGATGACCGAGATGCCTGTCTGGAGACATTCGTCGAGATCTGTTATTTCAGTTATTACTGGTTGACCGGGCGTTCCGTTGTTGTCCTTTCCGTTCGCAGCATCGGAGTCAGTATGGCAGTCACCGCTTATCGCGCGGACGAGGTAGCTGTGGGTGTTGTTGTCTCCGGGAGAATAAACCGCTCCGGAAGCGTAACCGGTAACCACCGGCGACCCGTCCATGTAGAGGTCGTGCCTGGCGGCGCCGGCGCCTTCGAAGTAAACGATCTGAATGCCCGTAGTGAGGCAGACATCAAGGTCGTATATCCCCGATATAATGGGTTTTCCGGGAGATCCGTCAAGGTCGCTCGCGACCGTCGTCCCGGACCAGGAACCTGTGCAGGAAGCGTTCTTGCCCCTGATCTGGAAGCTGTGCGGTTCGTTCTCGCCGATGGTGAAGAGGTAGGGGCTCGTGACACCTGTATATGGATCTACGCCGTCCACCAGCATGTCGTACGCCGTGGCCCCCGCCGCCGGAGACCATGTGATGGTGATGCCCGATGTCGCGCAGCCGTCGACATCCACGGCGGACGGAGCGCCAGGGGTCGCGGGAGTCGAATTCGCGTCGGCGAATACCACCGCCGATGAACTCGTGGAGCATGTTCCGTTGACAGCCCTTATCATGTAGCTGTGCGAATTGCTGTCTGCCGGAGTGCAGCTGGCGGGACTGGTCACTCCTGTCTGCCATGACGAACCGTCGACATAGAGGTCGTGCCTGAGCGCTCCGGAGCCTGCGGTGAAAGGTATCGAGATACCGTATGCGCATGATCCGCTCGAATCGGTGATCGTTCCGATCGAAGGCTGGCCTGGAGTGTTGTTGGTATCTGCGAAGCTCGAAGCCGACGAGTTCGTGTAGCAGGAACCGCTTATTGCCCTTATCACATAGCTGCGCGAATTCGTGTCAGCCGGAGTGTAGCTCACGGGGCTCGTCACTCCGCTCAAAGCAAGCGACCCGTCAACGTAAAGATTGTGGCTTGAAGCCCCAGATCCGCCCGTGAAAGGTATCGAGATGCCGTATGCGCATGATCCGCTGGAATCGGTGATCGTCCCTATCACCGGTGCCCCCGGAGCCACGCCGTCGGATGCCGACGCCCCTGCCGTCGATGAAGACTGTCCGCACCCGTTGTTCGCCCTGACCGAGTATGTGTATGAAGTCCTGTTGATTCCCGTAGTGTCTGTATATGCGTGGGTGGCGGAAGAAATACCCGTCTGGATGGGGCTTCCGTTTCTGAGGACATCGAAAGTCCTCGTCCCGCTTCCTCCGTCACCCCAATCTGAAGGGTCGGTCCAGCTAACCTGGACGCCCGTGTCGGAACAGACGGCAAGATCCGAAGCGGTGTTGTTGGCCATGCCGGAGGGCGTCAGACAAGTGAAATTGAAAATATAGGAAACTCCCGAGGAGGTCTGCCTCGTATCGGGATTCCTGACATAGACTGCGACTTCTCCGGAAGAGTGCGAGGGCGTCACCGCGGTCAGCGAAGTTGCGCTGACCCAGGCGCCGGCAACTTCCGTGTCTCCGAAGATCACTCTCGGCGTCGCGTCCGGGCAGTCGGACGATATGCCCGTGGGGCAGCTGTTGCCGAACCCTGTTCCCGTTATGGTCACTGTCGTCCCGCCCTGGTCGGTGCCGTTATCGGGAGTGATCGCCGATATAGTCGGGTAGGGATTCGCCGTTATCGTCCTGGTGTAAAGACCGGTGGGGGATTCTTCAGCCGCTTCTCCCGTTCCCGCGGTCGATGCGTAGTATGAAACGGGCGTCCCGTTGTCGGCCACCAGGTCCGAGAGCGCCTGCGAGGCGCTTGAGAATCCCTGGGATATCTTCATCCAGTTCCTCCCCTTGTCTCCCGAAAGCCAGACACCTCCGTCAGCCGTGTCCGAATCGTCGCACGCGATCAGTACGTCCCCGTTCGAGGCGAGGAGCAGGTCCACGTAATTCCTCGAGTTTTCTGAAGCTCCCCCTATGGCATGCGCCTCGTTCCAGGTGGTCGCCCCTTCGTCGGGAGAGGGCGAATAGAAAATCCCCTTGTCGGAAGCAGCCGAGGCGTCGCAGCCTACGATCAAAGTAAGATCCGGCATTTGCAGGATCGTTTGGGTCTCAGGGTTCGCAGGCTGTGTCGGCGTACCCGCCCAGTTCACGGATGCAGTTCCCGTCCCCCTGACTACTCCGGTGCCGTTGACTGTTCCCCAAGTCGCAGTACCAACAGGCGCTCTCGGGTCGGGCACGCTCTCCCTCATCGATTCCTGCCTCGGCGGCGGTTCGACAAGGCTCTGAGTGCAAGGTTCATTCAGGTCGACGCTCAGGGTATAGCCGTTGTTCGTGCTCGCGTATCCCCTGACGCCCATGTACCAGGTCCCCGCCCTGAGCCTTTCCTTGTAAGGCGCGGCCGACCTCCTGCCTACCACTTCCACGTTGTCCAGGAGCCAGTACCACCCGTCGTAAGCGTAATACTGGAAAAGGAGCTGGCAGTTGGTGTGTCCCCTGTATGCGGAAAGGTCGATCGAAACATGGCCCATGGACGCCATGTCCGTAGAATAGGTCGCGAGAGAAACCCAAGTAGCCTGCTGGTCGGACTTGAACGCGACATAGCCGAACTCGTCGTTGTTGTCCCAGTAGCGGAACTGGTGGTCGAATTCCAGCGTGACGGATGAGAGAAGCGTGCTTGAAGGAATTTCGAAGACGGGAGATACGAGCCAGTCGTTGCTCTGTTCCGTTGGTTCAAACATGATAAGGGCCGAATTTCCGTAAGTTCCATTAGGATGGAGATACCAGTCATTGGTGTCCCACACTTTAGGGTCCTGGGAACCGTAGTCGCTGATCGTCCAGCCGGAAGGAGGATTGTTTCCCCAGGGCCCCCACGAGCCGTTGAAATCCTCCCCCAGGATCTTCGTCACGCAGACCGATTCGTCCCCGTTGGCGAAGGGACAGTAATCATAGATACTGGTCGTGGGAAGGGCGTTGTACCTGACATAAAGGTCAGCGTCCTGCGTTCCGTAATCGTCGGGATCGTCGAGCGTAACCCTCAGCGTGCTTGCCTGATCGGTCACGTCTATCCTGTAATATCTCCAGCATCCCTGCTTGACAGCCCCCTCAACGACGGATCCGTCGTAAAGGGTTTCCACCGCCGTGCTGCAGCCGTCATACCCGATCCTGACCCCCTTGCCGCTAGGACTGGCCGGCAACCCAGATGTCTGAAGGGTCCAGCCGTTGTAGCTTCCCGGCTGCAAGTTGGCGAATCCAAGGCCCGGGACCGAGCCTTTCTGCGGGCTGGCCGCCCAGACGGGATATGTCGATGCGGTGTTCGGAACCACCTCCAGCCTTTCCCAGTAACCTGTCGTAGGTGTCGAAAGGTCGGCAAGCAGCGAGTGATACCAGCCGTTCGCGGTCGATCCATCCTCCGTCTGCAGGTCTATTCCCGTTGTCGAATTGTAGTAGATATATCTCGATTTTATTCCGTCGGTCGTTCCCGCGTATAGGATGTCGAGGTTGCCGCCTCTCCTGTCCTTGAGCATCGTGATCGCATAGCTTCCCCAGAGGCGGCATGGGCCGAGCACTCCCTTTTTCCCCTTGTTGTAGGGGTGGAAAGATTCGCCTTTGTCGGCGCTGACGAAGACTCCCATGGAAGGCGAGGAAGCGAAGACATAGTTGGGGTCCCTTTCGTGCGCGACGGACGAAAAGACGTCGGCCGGAAGCGACCAGTACCCCGAGAGCCAGTTGAGGCTCTGGCCGTTGTCATCGGATATGAAAGCGCCGTAAGGCGGCGAGACTCCATAGGTCGCGTCCCTCTGGAAGCCCGCCATGCCGAAAGGATTGGAAGAGGTCGAAGCAGTTTCATAGGCGACGGCGACAGCCTTTCCCCGCTGAGTGAGGGACCACGAGTTTCCAGCGCTGCTCGAGAAATAGGACCCGAAATCGGTGTAACCGGGGGTGGAGGCCGCCACGGCGCACATGAGGTTGGTCTGCGTTGGACTGGAACCGTCCACCCAATCAGGGTCCGCCGCTATGTCAGCGACATTAAGACTGGTCGGAAGACCGCTGTTCAGCGCGTAGAAGCTTGTCCAGTTTATCGTGTCGCATCCGAGGACTCCTCTTGTCGAGGACGAAACTCTCGTCTTTGTGCTCGGGCTGGAACCGCTGCACCAGTTGCTCGGGAAAGCCATCCCCGTTATGTCCCTGGGACAAAGTTGCGGGTCCAGGGTACAGTTGCTCGGTTCGATCTTCTGGAACGAATCTTCATTGATATTCGCCCACCAGAGCGACCTGATCCCTGCCTGCTGGGCCGACACGAAAACCGTGTAACAGGGCAGGCCGCTGTATCCTCCGTATGAACATCCGCCCGAGCTTCTGTTGAAGGTCGGAGGAAGCGCCACCATCGTGAAGTCGCTGAAGGTAGTGTCTTTTCCGATCCTGTCCCAGCCGTACCCCGAGACCCACCTGAAGAGATGCGCGCTCGTGGCAGCTATCAGGGTCGAATCGTCAGCGTAAGCCGGGGAAATCGCCAGGTCCCTCATCGTGACATCGGTCGTGGGCCACTCTCCCGCAACCAGCTTCACCCAGGTGTTCCCGAAATCTTCGCTCCTGTAAACGCCGTTGTCCGAGGGCGAACCGGTGAAGTTGGCCGCCACGAAAAGCGTCCCCTGGTCCCCGCAATCCCCTCCTTCGTAGTAATCGGGGTGGAGGGAGACCGCGACGATCTCGGGGATCTTCCCGTTCGGGAAGTTGTTGTATTCGACCATCGTCGCGTTGTCTACTGATTTGAAAAGTCCCCGGGCCGCAGAACCGACGAAGAGCCCCTTGGCTTCTTTTGCTATCGCCAGCGCCCTGGCGTCTATGACGGGAGGGGTCTTTCCCGCCTGGCCGCCGGCGCAGCTCAGCCTGAAAAGCGCTGACGATGTTCCAACGAAGGCCTCGCAATAATTCGACGCGCTTCCGTGATAGCCTGGGGTGAAATCGATCACCTTGATGTCTGAAGAAGGCTGGCCGTCAGCGCAGCTGGCGCCTCCGTCCGTGGAGGTCCTCATCCCGTCGCTCCTGCCCTCCCACACTTCATTGTCGGTCAGGTAAAGGGGACAGTTCCTCACGGTGTTCACGGAGAACGGCGCGCCGCCGACCGTTGTCCCGTCGCAGGCGGCGACCCACGACTCGCCTGAAGTGCCGGAGCGCCACATGCCGTGGGCCGCGGTTCCGACCCACATGTCCTGGTACTTGGTCCACGCCGAGTGGATCGACAGGACATCCGCTCCAACGAGCGCTGATGGGTTCTTCGGCGCCCAGGCGGAGCCCGTGTATTTGAAAATCGTGTTGCCTGTGGAACTGCTCGTCGCCCAGACGCTCTGGGTCGCCTGGTTCGTGATGCAGAGGGACCTGCAGTTGGCGAGGTCCTCCTGTGCCGTGGAGATCTTGCCCCAATCGGCGGGGGATCCGTAATTCAGGTTCGCATGGACTCCGTCGCCCCAGGTTCCCACATATATTTTGCCGTCGAAGGTCGTCTGCCCTCCGACAACTATGCAGGTGCATGGATTTCCTTTGGTGGTGGCAAAATCGAAGTAATACTGGACCGTCGCGAAATCGTCAGTGGAGCTGTAGAAGTGTCCTTCCTTCGTCACAACGAAGCAGGGAAGACCCATCCCGTAATAGTAGTTTTTCGGGAGAGCGATGCCCGTGACCGTTTCCGTCGATGGGATCGCAGCGCACGCCCTCCAGGTATCGCCGCGGTTGTACGATTTCCACAACCCGTTGCCCTGGACTCCTATGAATAGTGTCTTGTCGCCTTCGTAGTTAGGGCTGACCGCGAGGGCCGTGATGTTCCCCGAATAGGAGATACCGATCCTCACCCATCCCTCGCCGGGTATCTGTGCCGAGACCTGTGAGCTCAGCGACAGAAGCATCATTAAAAGGCCGGCAAAAAACAGGATTTTCGCTCTCATCTCAGACCTCCCGCGGGCGCGTACTTTGGATCTGCCGCCGCATCAATTCGATCTTGCGGCTAAAGTCCGTTTTTTTCAGTGACTTGAGTCACATTTTCCCTTTTTTCAGCTCGTACATCATGATCGATCCCGCGGAGGAGACGTTCAGCGAATCGAACCCCTCCCTCATCTTCACGGATACGGTCGTGTCGGCCGCGAACCTGATCTCCCGCCTGACCCCCCTTCCCTCGTTCCCCACTACGACGGCGAAAGGGCCTCCCGGTTTTTCCGCTTCCGAAAGGTCCCGGCCCGATGCGTCTGCCACGATAACCCTCACCCCGTTGCCCTTGGCCCAGAGCAGGAAGTTGTCGGGGGACATCTCGTAGACAGGAATGTGGAACGCCGCACCCGCGCTCCTTGCCAGGGCCGCAGGGTTGAACGGGTCCGCGCTCCCCTTGCCCGCGAACACGCCGTCGTACGAGAAGGCGTGCGCCGACCGTACCAGGATACCCACGTTCACGGGGTCCTGGACCTCGTCGAGGTAAAGATAGGCGGCACCCGCGGAAGGCTCCCTCAGTATCCTCCGCTCCATTTTCCCGACCGCCATGACGCCCTCGGGAGACTTGTTGAGGCTTACGCTCCCGAAGATATCGTCGTCGACCATGATGACTTCGTAATCGCCCAGCCTCTCCATCCACTTGTCGACTTTCGCCCTTGTCATCAGGATGGCCTGGAAATAAAAATCGGACCTGAGAGCCTCTTCGAAAGTGTGCTCCCCTTCGAAGACGATGAACCCTTCCTTCCTCGGGTCCGCGCACACTTTCCTTATCCATTTCAGGGTGGGATTCTGAAGCGATTCTACTGGCTTCACTCTCATGTGAAAAGGATAGTCCGCAAAAGGCAAAAAAGCAACAAAAAAGGGGAGGCCGAAGCCTCCCCTTGAAAGTCGCAATTGATCTTACGGGTTACACGAGGCCCTGGTCGATCATCGCTTTCGCGACCTTTTCGAAGCCCGCGATGTTGGCGCCCATCATGTAGTTGCCCGGCTCGCCGTACTTCTTCGCGGTTTCGAGGCAGGCCTTGTGGATGTTCTTCATGATGTCGTGCAGGCGGGTGTCGACTTCTTCCGCCTTCCATCCCAGCCTCATGCTGTTCTGGCTCATTTCGAGGCCCGAGCAGGCGACTCCGCCGGCGTTGGAAGCCTTGCCGGGAGCGTACAGGACCTTGCCCGCCATGATCGTTTCGATCGCTTCGGGCGTGCAGGGCATGTTGGCGCCTTCGCAAACAACCATCGCCTTGTTCTTAACGATGTCCTTCGCGTCGGCGAGGCCCAGCTCGTTCTGGGTGGCGCAGGGCAGGCAGACGTCGGCCTTGACGCACCACGGCCTCTTGCCCTTGTGGAACTCGGCCTTGAACTTCCTGGCGTAGGGCTCGACGATGTCCTTGCCGGACTTCCTGAGCTCGAGCATGTATTCCCACTTCTTGTCCTTGATGCCGTCCTTGTCGTAAATGAAGCCGTCGGGGCCGGAGATCGTGACGACCTTTCCGCCGAGGTGGTTGACCTTCGCTACCGCTCCCCACGCGACATTGCCGAAGCCTGATACCGCGACGGTCTTGCCCTTGAAGTCGGTGCCCTTGGTCTTGAGCATCTCTTCGGCGAAATAGACGACTCCGTAGCCGGTGGCCTCGGGCCTGATCAGCGAGCCGCCCCAGTTGAGGCCCTTGCCGGTGAGGACGCCCTCGAATGACCTGGTCAGCTTCTTGAACTGGCCGAACATGTAGCCGATCTCCCTGCCGCCCACGCCGATGTCTCCGGCGGGGACGTCGATGTCGGCGCCGATCCAGCGGTGCAGTTCGTTCATGAAGCTCTGGCAGAAGCGCATCACTTCGGCGTCGGACTTTCCGCGGGGATCGAAATCCGAACCGCCCTTGCCGCCGCCCATCGGGAGCGTGGTCAGGCTGTTCTTGAATATCTGCTCGAATCCGAGGAACTTCAGCACGGAGAGGTTGACCGTGTGATGGAAGCGGAGGCCTCCCTTGTAGGGGCCGATGGCGTTGTTGAACTCGACCCTGTAGCCTCTCTGGACGTGGTACTCTCCCTTGTCGTCCTGCCAGGGAACGCGGAAGATGTAGACCCTGTCGGGCTCAACGATCCTCTCGAGGATCTTCTCCTTGAGATAGATGGGGTTCTTTTCCAGGCAAGGGATCAAGGTTGTGACAACTTCCTCGACCGCCTGGTAGAACTCGGGCTGTCCTGCGTGCTTCGTCTTCACGAACTCGAGAAAATCAGCGTACTGCTTCTTCATTTTGGTAGCCATGTGTTCCCCTTTCCTAAGGTTTTTGCTGTGAGGCCGATACGGAACTTCCCACAGACATTAAAGCTACAAGAATTCAGGATAATTGTCAAGGATTGAAAGCGTTACCATGCTCCGTCGAAAATCGACCCCGCTTCCCGCCGCCTAGAGCCCCTTGTAAGCCGCCCTCGCCTTCTTCGCGGCCTCCCCGTGATCGATGACGGGCGGGTGCCAGGGGAGCCTGCCGTTCAGCGGGTCGTGAATATTTTCCGGAGGGACTTTTTTCAGTTCGGGCAGGTATTTTTTTATATAGCGGCACCCGGGGTCGAACTTGGCGGACTGGACGCACGGATTGAAGATCCTGAGAGGTTTCGGGTCGGGCCCGACGGATGCGCACCACTGCCAGTTCCCCGTGTTGACCACCTCGTCGTAATCGAGAAGGTGCTCCTTGAAGAACTTCTCCCCCCACCGCCAGTCGGTCAGGAGGTCTTTCGTCAGGAAGGAGGCGAGGATCATCCTCACTCTTCCGTGCACCCATTTCTCGCTAACCAGCTGCCTTATCCCCGCGTCCACTAGCGGGTAACCCGTGCGGCCTTCACGGAACGCGCTGAAAAGCTTCTCGTCGTTCCTCCACCTTATGTTCCTTCTTTTTTCCTGGAACTCGGTTTCCCTGAACCCCTGAAAGTTGTGCTTGATGTGGTACCAGAACTCCCTCCAGGCGAGCTCCTTGACGAACTGGTTGTCCTCCCCTCCCTTTTTCGCGGCCTCCCTGAATATTTCCCTCACCGAGATCGTCCCGAACCTGATGTGCGGGGACAGCCTGCTCGTGGCGTCGATGTCGGGCCTGTCCCTTAATTCGCCGTAAGAGGAGAGGTCAAGGCTTTCAAGCCTTGCCCTTGCCCCTCTCGGATCGAACGGCAGCTTCTCGGAAGGTTCAATTCCCCCTATAATCTCTCCGATCCCGGGAAGATCGTGGCTGAAAGCGTTGATCGAACTTAATTCACCGCACGGTTTGATGTCCAGCGACCTTACCCACTGCTTGTAGAAGGGCGTGAAGACCTTCCTGTAACCGATCTTTTCCACGGAAGCGAGAACGTTGTCCTCGACCTCAACGAATTCCACTCCCCAATCGCGGCAGATTCCGGCCGCCCGAGCCGAAATACTTTTGCCCGACCATGTGAGGCTTTTCGCGCAGTAAACCGCGGAAGGGTTCACCCTTTCGGCGATATCCCGGAATATGTCGTCAGTTCTGCCCCGGAAACACGCCAGCCTCGCGCCTTTCTTTTCCAGCTCCTTTGAAAGGTTCATGACGGCGCCCGCTATGAAGCGGAGCCTGCCGTCAAAGGCGCCGTGATCTTTCAGGATTTCGTCGTCGAATATGAAGAGCGGGAGTATTTTCTCCGGGCCTCCGATGGCGGCGCTTAGCGCCCTGTTGTCGTCGGCCCTAAGGTCCCTCCTGAACCAACAGACGACGGGCCTTGTTTTTTCCTTCAAAGAGAGATCCCTTCTTCGTAGAGCTCTTCGGGAAATGGATCCAGGAGCCTCTGGCTCAGAAGATACTTATCCCCGAACCTGATCGCCCAGCTTTTCAGTATGGAAAGCGGCGGATGTATACCCGATATTCCTTTTTCGTAGGAACCCAGAAGCTTCAGGAACATGGCCTTCTCTCCCCCGCCGAGCCTGTCGGAGAAATGTCCGAATATGTGGGTCAGCGCGTTGACAAGCTGTTTCCTCGAAGGTTTCCTGCGGATGGCCTCGAGGAAGCAATGCCGGTATTCATCGACAAGAGCGCGGAAATCGTCCCCCTTCTTGTAGGAGGCGGTCAGTTTACCGAGCTCCCTCAGCCTCTTCTGGTTGTACGCCATGAGGAAGTACTTGTACCTGCTTTGGAAAGCGACGAGGTCCTTCATTCCGGCGGACCTTCCCAGCGAAACGCGAGCGTCGGCGGCCGCGTATATGTTCGTCAGGAAATTATCGCGAAGCTCGCGGTTGCGGAGCCTTCCTTCGTCCTCCGCCGGAAGAAAATAGTATTTTTCGAGGACCTTTTCGGCGAAAAGGCCGCGGCCTTTTCTGAGGACGATGCCGCCTTCCCTGTACCTGTAGACCTTCGTTCCCGAAACTCCGCAAGAAGGGCTCTTGCTCTTCAGAAGGAAACCGTCGATCCCGCTCAGGCCTTCGAGGAAACTTTCCGAGAAGGCTGCCATGTCATGCGTCAGCTCCCTTCCTGTCGCGGGCTGGAAAAGCTCCATCGCGCCGTTCTCGGCGTGCGCTAGGATCCTCGGGCGGGGCGTTCCCAGCCCGAGCGCCATCTCGGGGCAGACGGGAACGACCTTTACGAATCCCCTCAGCTTCACGACGAAATCGTCCCTTATGATCTCGCCGTTGTACCTTACGGGCTGAAGGTCGAGGCACGAGCTCATGACCAGTACGGGTTTCGGAAAGAAGAACGGCTCCGGGGCTTCGCCTCCTGCGGCCCTTTCCGGCATCTACAGGTTTCCCTTGGCGTCCAGCTTTTCGACCTGGAGCTTCAGTATCGCGACATTGTTGAAATCGGCGTCCTTCTTGATGAAGCCGGAGTAGACTTCTTCTCCCTCGCCCTCGAGCTGGTTGAACATCACCCTTATCCCGTGCTTCATCCCGTCAAGATCGTCGACGCGGGTCATCCTGCCGTAGATCACCAGCGAGCGGTACTTGTGCGAACAGTCGCCCCTGACGTACCCGTGGTCCTCGATCGCAGTTGCGCAAACGCGGGGGTTCTTGGCGATCACGTCGAGTTTCCTCCCCTCCCTCGCGCAGTGGAAATAGAAGGCGTTCTCCTCCTCGCTGTAACCGCATGAAAGCGTTACGAGGTAAGGCTCGTTCCCGTCGGCCATCGCCACGACAAGGTACTTGACGCTCTTCATGATGCCGATCATGACTTCCCTGTCGGTTATCTCCCTGTCCCTGCGCCTGATGTGATATTCACCCATGCCGGACCTCTTTCCTGTCGGTCTGTTTCAATCAGCCAGAGCTTCCGCGGCGATCTCTATGATGTCCTTCACGGCGATCTCTTCCCTGCCCAGCTCTCCCCTCGCGTTGTCGAGCATCGTGTGGCAGAAGGGGCATCCGACGGCGGCGGTCTTCACGCCCGTGGCTTCTATCTGTTTGAATCTGTAGTGGTTGATCCTCTCTCCCAGCTTCTCTTCGAGCCAGAACCTCCCGCCTCCGGCGCCGCAGCAGACGGACCTCTCGCCGCTCCACTCCATTTCATTCACCTTCAGGGACGGGATGGAAGAGGCGATCTTCCTAGCCGAATCCACATCGCCCTCGTACCTCGACATGTAGCAGGGGTCGTGGTAGGTGATGGTCTCGTCGACCTTCTTGTCGAACTTTATCCTTCCCTTCGAGACGAGGTCCGCGATGAAGGTTGTGGCGTGGACGACCTCGAAGTCCCCCCCGTAATCTTTGTAATCGTTCTTGAGGGTCTGCAGGCAGTGGGGGCAGGCCGTGACGATCTTTTTTACGCCGTAGCCCTTCATAGTCTCTATGTTGGCTTCGGCCATAGCGGAGAAGAGGTACTCGTTGCCGAGCCTCCTGGCGGAATCGCCCGTGCAGCTCTCTTCTTCCCCGAGGATCCCGAAATTGACGCCTCCCGCCTTGAGGATCTTTACGAGGGCCCTCGTGACCTTCTTCTGCCTGTCCTCGTAGGCTCCGGCGCATCCCACCCAGAGAAGGTACTTCGTCCCCTCCACTTCGCTTATATGCCTGACGTCCAGACCTTCGGCCCAGTTCGCCCTGTCGGCCCTCGGAAGGTTCCACGGGTTGCCCTGTCTCTCCATCCCCTTGAACGCGGCCTGCGCTTCGTTCGGGAAGCTGCTCTCTTCCAGCGTGAGGTAAGCCCTGTGCCCGACCAGCTTCCCCGCGTAGCTTATGAAGAGCGGGCACGCCCATTCGCAGTAGCGGCAGGTGGTGCAAGCCCAGATGGCGTCCTCGGGGACCGTGTCTCCGATGATGTTCTTTCCTTCGGGCAATTCCTTCCCGCCCTCGATCTCCTCCTGCGTCATCGAATAGAGAAGGTCCCTCAGCGAATTGCAGTATTCCTTGGGCTTGAGCGGCTTGCCCGTGAGATTGGTGGGACAACCCTCCTTGCACCTGCCGCACTCCGTGCAGGTGTAAAGGTCCAGCATCTCCTTCCAGGTGAAGTCGTTCATCTTCGAAACGCCGAAATGCTCCGCCTCGAGGTCCACCTTCCTTATGTTCCTCTCCTCGTCCAGGTTGCGGAAATAGACGTTGAAAAGGCTGGTGAAGATGTGGAAGTGCTTGGAATAAGGAAGGAAGTTGAGGAACCCGAGGAACACGAGGAAGTGCGCCCAGAATGCGGCCCTGTTGAGAAGGAACAGAGGGGTCCCGGACATGCCCGCGAAGAGCGAGCCCGCGGCCTGTGAGATGGGCGTGTAGGCGCCCCACTCCGGGTCAGCCAGAAGGATAGCCGTCCCGTCGGTGACCAGGTCGCTCACCATCAGCAGGCCGATGAACGAAAGCGTCGCCCAGGCGTCGGCCGAATTCTCGACCCTTTCAGGTTTCCGGAAAAGCCTTCTCGCCACCGCGAGAAGGATGCCCAATATGACCACGAGTTCGAAAACATCCTTCACCGTAAGGTAATACAACCCCGCCGCGCCGAACCTTTCGAGCAGGCCCAGCTTCGGGAAGAGGCTGTCGAATATAACCTGCCAGGACCTCGCCATAAGGAAGACGAATCCCCAGAATATCATCAGGTGGTATATCCCCGCGTAGCTGTCCCGCAGCATCCTCTTCTGGAGGAATGCGAACTCCAGGACCCCCTTGAGCCTTTTCAGCGGCCTGTCGAAAACGTCCGCGTTCGCCCCTGCGGCCAGCGCCGCGAGCCTCCTTTCGATCGTTCCGGAAAAGAGCGCCACGGCGGCGATGAAGACAACCCACAAAGCAACGAGCTCGGCAAAACCCATGACTGAAGCCCTCCATATGCGGACAGCTAAGAATAAGGAAATATAATATTAACGGGGAGGGTTCAAAGTCAAATTCCTCCGAGGTACGAGCAAGCCAAACCGGGATTCTGAATCTGGAACGGCGCGTCCTTGACTTGTTTTCCTTGTCTATTGTACCCTTTGGAAGTAGAGAAAGTGGAGGTGAAGGATGAAAAAGATCGTTCTATTCCTTATCGTTATGACAATCCCGTTCATCGTTTCCGCGTCCGGCATCGCGATCCCGGAACAGGGATCGAAGGCTGCCGCGATGTGCAACGCCTTCGTCGCGACCGCCGACGACCCGACGGCACTTTATTACAACCCCGCCGGCATCGCGTTCCTAAAGAACAGCAACCTTACATTCAACATGACCTACGTGAGGCCCGATATCAAGTACGAAAGCCCGACGCTCGGAAGCCACGAGAACAGGGCGAAGAATTTCTTCATCCCTTCCGTCTATTTCACGATGCCCCTGAACGAGAAGGTCTTCTTCGGATTCTCCGTCGGCGCTCCCTACGCGCTGGCGACTGACTGGCACGACAACTTCCCCGGAAGGTTCGCCAGCCGCCACGCGAAGATCCAGACCATCAACTACCACCCGGTCTTCGCCTTCAAGTTCGACGACCGCAACGCCCTCAGCATCGGGCTCGACTATTACGATTCGCAGATAAACCTCATCAGGGCGGTGGACACTACCGCCTTCTCCAGTTATGTCCAGGACCTCGCGGGCAACGCACCCTACACGATCCTTCCTTCGGAAGGCACTCTGGACACCAGGGTAAGGGACCAGGCTTTCGGCTTCGACATCGGCTATCTCTACAAGTCGGCCCCGTGGTCGTTCGGCATAACCTACAAGAGCAAGGCGGAATTCGATTACGAAGGCCATTCTTCCTTTGAAAGGTCCAGGTATCTCCTTCCCGGCAACGCGGCCGCGTTCCCCGGCGAGGAGACAAGCTTCGAGCTCGGCTCCGTACCGGCCCTTCTCCAGACCGGAGTTTCCTACGACACGGGAAGGCTGCTGACCGAGTTCGACCTCCAGTGGACCAACTGGAGCCAGTTCGACCAGGCGGAGGTCCACTTCGACAAGCACACCCTCGGAACGATCTATGTCTGGGCCGGAACGCCGGTCGCTTATGTCAACGTTCCGGTTGTCGAGGACGAGATCCTTCCCTTCGACTGGGAAGACACCATGGCATACAGGCTGGGCTTCAATTACAGGTTTTCGGACATGACCGAGATCAGGTGGGGCATAGTCTATGACGAATCGCCCGTCCCGGCGGAGACGCTCAGCCCCGTCCTTCCCGACACCGACAGGTGGATGCTCACTTTCGGAACGGGACACAAGATCGGCGCGTGGACCCTCGACTGGTACATCCAGTACATCAAGTTCGACAAGGGCGAGATCGACCACGACAACATCTACCGTTACAACCACAACGGCCTCTACGAGTACCCGATGACCCATGACGGCCATTACAAGGGCAACAGCTGGCTCGCCGGCATCCAGGTCAGCTACGGCTGGTAAGCCGGGACTACAAAATCACCTGACAAAGGGCGCCCTCCGGGGCGCCTTTTTTCTAGACTTTTCAATCCCCTTGGGATAACATTGATCTTTAAATGATCCGTTTCGCGGAGAGCCGATGAACGCCGTTGAGCTTATCTGGCTGATACCTGTGCTTCCCCTCCTGGGCGCCCTTCTGAACGGGGTGATCGGGTGGAAGTTCGAGCATCACGAGAAGCGGAAGGTGGTGACGGCGATCGCACTCGCCTCGACGGCCCTTTCCCTCCTGCTGGCTCTCTGGAACATCTGGTACGTCTCGACCTTCCCGTGGGACGCTCCTCCCCAGCTTCCCGCGTCGGTGACGGTGGACGCGGAGCACCATTCGCTTTCTTACACTCTGGGCGAATGGATCGAAGGCGGGGAGTTCACGACCGGGACGGAAGCCACGGCGAAATTCAGCGCTGCTTGGAAGTTCGTCCTCGACCCGCTGTCGGCTGTGATGCTCTTCGTCGTCGCCTTCATCGGGTTCCTGATCCACGTCTATTCGGTCGGATACATGGCTCACGACGAGGGCTACTGGAGGTACTTCTCATACCTCAACCTCTTCATGGCGATGATGCTGACGCTTGTCCTCGGCGGCAACTACCTCGTGATGTTCGTCGGGTGGGAAGGGGTCGGCCTCTGCTCGTACCTTTTGATCGGGTTCTATTACAAGAAGGATTTCTGCGCCGACGCGGGGAAGAAGGCGTTCCTCACGAACAGGATCGGCGACATGGGATTCGCGGCCGGCCTGATGCTGATACTTTATTACTTCGGCACGCTTGACATGGCCAAGGTGAACGAGATCGCCGCGAGCGGAGCGTCTAATGTTCCCCCGGCTATCATCACCGCGGCGGCGCTTCTCCTCTTCGTCGGGGCGACCGGCAAGAGCGCGCAGGTACCTTTGTACGTGTGGCTTCCCGACGCCATGGCGGGCCCGACGCCCGTGTCGGCCTTGATCCACGCGGCGACGATGGTCACATCGGGGGTCTATCTCGTAGCAAGGTCGAACGGCCTCTATTCGATGAGCCCGACGGCTCTCGGCGTGGTCGCGGGGGTCGGCTGCCTCACGGCGCTCTTCGCGGCATCGATCGGCCTCGTCCAGAACGACATCAAGAAGGTCCTCGCCTACTCGACCGTCTCCCAGCTCGGCTACATGTTCCTGGGTGTCGGCGTCGGGGCTTACGCGGCGGGGGTCTTCCACCTTTACACCCACGCCTTCTTCAAGGCTCTCCTGTTCCTGGGTTCGGGTTCCGTCATCCACGCGATGTCGGGCGAGCAGGACATCAGGAAGATGGGCCAGCTCTGGAGCAGGATCCCTCACACGGCCAGGACCTTCCTTATCGGATGCATAGCGATCGCGGGCATCCCTCCTCTTTCGGGCTTTTTCTCGAAGGACGAAATACTGTGGATGGCCCTCGTATCCGATCACGGCGTCGGCCATTTCCCGCCCCTGTACGCGAAGGCGCTCTTCTTCGTCGGGGTTCTGACCGCGACGATGACGGCGTTCTACATGTTCAGGCTCTTCTACCTGACATTCTTCGGGAACAAGAACATTGCCCACGAGGCGGAGCACCACCTTCACGAGAGCCCCAAGGTCATGACGACGCCTTTGTGGATACTGGCCATAGGGGCTATCGTCGCCGGTTACGTCGGCCTTCCCAAGCTGTGGGTGGGTAAGTCGGGGAACCTCTGGGAGCACTGGCTTGAACCTGTCATGTACAAGGAGGCGCACGAGGTCCACGCTTCCCACGCCCTCGAGTGGGGCGCGATGCTCCTCTCGATCGCGGTGGCCGTCCTTGGCATCTGGATCGCCACGAAGCTCTATAAACGATACAGCGAAACTCCGAAGAGGCTCGCTGAAAAGGCCGGCTGGCTTTACCGTCTCGTCCTCGACAAGTACCGCGTCGACGAGCTCTACTCCGCTACCGTCATCGGCCCCCTCGTCAAGATCGCCGACGGCCTCTCCTGGTTCGACAAGTGGATCGTCGACGGGGCCGTCAATCTTCACGCGCACATTTCGGAGGTCTCGGGGCACTTCTTGAAGTTCGCGCAGACAGGCTTCATAAGGAACTACGCCCTCTTCCTTTTCGCGGCGGTGATACTGGTCATCTATTTCGTGGTCTTTTAAAGGATTAAGATGGAATCTTTCAAGCTGGTGATGCCCGTTGTCTCGCTATCCGTTCTCGGACTCGGCCTTCTGATGCTGACATCCTTCGCGAAGGTGAGGGATTCCCTCTTCGGGAAGCTTTCCCTGCTCGGCACCGTTCTGCTCGGAGGATACCCCGTTCTCTTTCTCTATTCCCGGGGAGGCGCGGTATCTTCCGCCGCCATGCTTTCGTGGGATTCGCTCGGGTTGTTTTTTTACCTTGTATGCCTCGCGGCGTCCCTCGCGGCCATCGCGCTCATCCCCGGCTATTTCTCCTTCAAAGAGGTCCCGGGGAGGCAGGAGGCCTATCCTCTGATCGTTTTCGCCCTGACGGGGATGGTCGTAATGGCGTCGGCCAACCATTTCCTCATGTTCCTTCTCGGGCTCGAGATGATGTCGCTCTGCTTCTATGTCCTCGCGGGGATCCTCAGGGAACAGGAATACGCGGTCGAATCGTCCCTGAAATACTTCATTCTAGGCGTCTTCTCCTCCTCTCTGCTCATCCTCGGGATGGGGTTCATCTACGGATCCACCGGAGAGCTTTCCTACGCGCGGATATTCGACGCGATGCTCACGGGGGATTTCCGCTTCGGGGAACCGATGGTCCTCTTGGGCTTCGTTCTTCTCCTTGCGGGGCTCTTCTTCAAGCTGTCCCTTGTCCCGTTCCATTTCTGGGCGCCGGACGTTTACCAGGGGGCCCCGACTCCGGTTACGGCCCTGCTATCCGTCGGAGGAAAGGCGGCAGCGCTGGCCGCGACGATGAGGCTTTTCCTCGAAGTGATATGCGGGTCGGAACTTTTGTCGCGGAAATGGTTCGCGCTTTTCGCCATCCTGGGTATCGTCACGGTTTTCACCGGAAGCCTCATCGCGCTCACGCAGTCGCGCTTCAAGAGGCTCCTCGCCTACTCTTCCATAGTCCACGCCGGGTTCCTGGCGCTCGGCATCGCGGCGATGGCCGGCGGCGGCGGGATCTCGCCGAAGGCTGTTCAGGCCCTCGGCTTCTACGCGGCGGCGTACCTTTTCATGAACGTATCCGCCTTCGTCTGCGCGCAGGCGATAGAGAAAAGATCGAGGATGGACGAGGAGCTCTCTTCCCTTTCTGGCCTCGGTTCGACCTCACCCGTGTTCGCGGCCCTGCTTTCGCTCAACTTCCTCAGCCTCGCCGGCATCCCCCTCACGGCAGGCTTCCTCGGAAAGTTCTACATTTTCTCCGCGCTGGTCGAACAGGGGACGAAGCCCTTCTACTGGATCGCCGCGCTCGGCCTGCTCGGCGCGGTGATCGCGACCTTTTACTATTTGAAAGTCCTCGTTATCCTTTATTTCCCTTCAAAAGAACAGATCCCCGCGCCGCCCCCCAAAATGTCTCCCGAAAGCTGGGCCGTGCTTCTGATCTGCTCCTTCTTCACCGTTCTCTTCGGCGTCTTCCCGGGCGCCGTCCTCGCCCTTGCAGACATCGTCACCCGATGAGAAGCCGAGGGCAGACTAGGCTGAAGGCTGATGGCATATTAGCGCGGAAGAGCGGAAGCCGTGAAGCGGCAAGCAGGGAAGGAAGGATTTCTTGTAGTCTTTGACATGATTTAAGTATTGTGTCCCCCGATAGCCCACGGAGCCGCCCCAGACGAGCTGGATGTTGACATTGGAGCCCGCGCTGCCTGCCGGGCCGATGACGGTCACCGTCGCATCTATTGTCCCGGTCGTCGTGGGACAGGTATAGGTGTTGCAGGCGGGGACCTGCGCATCCGCGCTGACAGCCGCCCCGAGGCATCCCGTCGCGGTGTCCCTGGGCTGGACGTAATAGGTGACATGCGTCTGGTCCGGGAGGCAGGCGGTCGTCTTCTTTGCGAAGCTGCCGTAGGGATCGTAATCCCCCACCGTGGCGCAGGGAGTGACCGCGAACAAAGTCGTCGTCGAAGGCTGGGCAAGCGTCCAGGCGACCTTCACCACCGCGCACCCGGAGGAATCCGTCTCCCCTTCGTACGTCGCCGTCGCGGAGGTTATCACCGGCGGCTCGCTGCAATAAGAGACATGGGTCCAGACACAGCCCGTTTCGGCAAGAACGAATAGGTTCTTGAAGTTGATCTCCGCCTTGTAGGCCACAAGGGGGTTTTCATCCGTATGAAGGAAATCCGTGTCGGTGTAGTCGGAGATCTTGAGCCTTGTCTGAATGAATGAGCTGTCTTTTCCCAGAATGATTCTCTCTTCCATGATCTGATTCTAGCCCCGCACAGGAGCAATTGCAACAACGCGAGGCCGGGAGGGGCGCCGGGGGACCGGGGGACATGACCCGATTCGGCTTTTTGAATCGGGATCGTGTCCCCACCGGCAAAAGCCCGAAGCATGACCCGCGCAAGAGGCGAACAAAGCCGCTTACACGCGCAAGAGGACAGACCGAAGAACGACTTGGGGCGGGGCGGCTAAAGAAAGAAAACGGGAAAAAATGCTAGATTGCAAGATGTGACCCCATTTTCACCGGCAAAAGCCCAACGCATGACCCGCGCAAGAGGCGAACAAAGCCGCTTACGCGGGCAAGAAGGCCATACAAGCGGCACTTGGGGCGGGGGCAACTAAAGAAAGAAAACGGGGCTGCGCCCGCAGGCTGCCAAGGACCGAAGGGCCGGGCACGAGGGGGCAGACCCTGCCTCCCAAGGTCGGAAAGCTTCAATCCCTGGTCGGAAGACACCATTCCCAAGTCGGAAGGGGGTGAGACGAGGTTGGGGTGGGTAGGTGCCGGGGGCGAAAATGCCAAATGAAAGATGTGACACTTTTCCTAATGTTCAAAGCAGTTTTATTCTGGCTCTTTGTATTGCAACCCCATCCTGCGTAATAAAAACCAAACAAGGTAAAATGCAATGGGAATAGCAAGAAGAATAATCAATCCAACAATTGGATTTGGCCCAACCCTCTTTATCTGGATGGAACCGTCCATAAGAGTTTCACCAGATAGTAAATCAGAACCCATATATGATAAAAAGCACGTGAAGAAATGGTCTTTGTGTTTTAATCCCCACAAAGTCGCTCTTACCAACTTGATAATGGCAACAATTGAAAATAAATGGCCAGCTAGCAAGCAAACCAAAGAACAATTTAAAAAATACTTCTTTTTCTTCAATTGGGAGTCATTTGGCATATCTACTTGCCTCCTCTACCATCATTAGCCTCGTTAAGGATAAGAAGGGGCTAAGGTAGTAACTAAAAGGGACACTCAAAGCAAGATTAAAATAATTCGGAGCCCCCAACCAATCTAAGGTGCTGCCACCAAACGCATCATGTCTACAAATGCCGAAGGCATGAAGCCATTCCTCCCTTGCAACATAAGCGGTTGTCTGTTCGTTAAGAAATATCACTCCCGTGTGATTTTTCCCGGTCATGAAGTAAGCCTCTGCACCCCAGTATTCATTTGACAATATTACATTTAAAGTACCCTCACGCAACGTGCCCGCACTTACTGACGTAGGATTCCCTGCCTTGTCTATAGTTACACCAATATCACCTTCAAATGAATATCCAATTGAGATACCAACATTATTGAAAGCGTCGGTAACACCATTTGCAATATTTGTTTGAAAGTTTAAAATAGTCGAATCAAGTTCTGTCATGTCCATTGCTTGGTCGGTATACACATGAACATTAACATCTGGCATAGTCGGCCCAATAAAATCTGAGCTACCGGGAATAGAACTTCCGGTCCCCGAACCTCCTCCCGAAGTTCCTCCCATCATATTCATTACATAGGCCAACGTTGCCGAACTCATAGCAAATAAACCTGTCGGGTCCGTCGCGTTAACAGGGTTATTCCTAACGTAGCTATACAGATTCCAACTCTGTGGATTTGCAGGGTTTCCGTTGATTGGATCCGGCCTCAAGAACCTCCCGATAGAAGATCCATAGAATCTTGCGTGCATGTAATCCATGCCGGTCCTTGCATCCCTTTCCTGGCCGGTGTACTTGTATTTGTTGTCGGTGAGGTCGCTGCTGAAGGGTTCAAGCTCGGTGCCGAAGGGCTCGTAATCGTGGGTGGAGAGGACTGTTCCGTTCTCGTCGAGGATCGCCCTCACGGTGCCCAGATGGTCGGTGAGGTAATAATGGGTCGTTCCCGATCCCTGCCCGGTGACGGGGCCGGTCATCACTTCAATGCAGTTGCTCGCGCCGACGGTGTAATCGGTTCCCGCGCAGTTCGTCCTGCTCAGTATCTTGTACTTTATCAGCGTCCCCGAGGGGATTGTGTCCTCGAAGCTGGTCGAGCCATCATCTATTGTCGCGTAAAGATAGCTTTCAGAGGTCGTGCAGATCCCGTTGTCGTTCCTGTAGATATAAGTCGTCTCTCCCACGGAGCCGCCCCAGACGAGCTGGATGTTGACATTGGCGCCCGCGCTGTCTGCCGGGCCGATGACCGTCACCGTCGTCTCGATCACGCCTGTCGTCGTGGGGCAGGTATAGGTGTTGCAGGCGGGGACCTGCGCATCCGCGCTGACAGTCGCCCCGAGGCATCCCGTCGCGGTGTCCCTGGGCTGGACGTAATAGGTGACATGCGTCTGGTCCGGGAGGCAGGCGGTCGTCTTCTTTGCGAAGCTGCCGTAGGGATCGTAATCCCCCACGGTGGCGCAGGGCGAGACCGCGAACACCGTGGTTGTCGAAGGCTCGGCAAGCGTCCAGGCTACCTTCACCACCGCGCACCCGGAGGGATCCGTCTCCCCTTCGTACGTCGCTGTCGCGGAGGTTATCACCGGCGGCTCGCTGCAATAAGAGACATGGGTCCAGACACAGCCCGTTTCGGCAAGGACAAAGAGGTTCTTGAAGTTGATCTCCGCCTTGTAGGCCACAAGGGGGTTTTCATCCGTATGAAGGAAATCCGTGTCGGTGTAGTCGGAGATCTTGAGCCTTGTCTGAATGAATGAGCTGTCTTTTCCCAGAATGATTCTCTCTTCCATGATCTGATTCTAGCCCCGCACAGGAGCAATTGCAACAACGCGAGGCCGGGAGGGGCGCCGGGGGACCGGGGGACATGACCCGATTCGGCTTTTTGAATCGGGATCGTGTCCCCACCGGCAAAAGCCCAACGCATGACCCGCGCAAGAGGCGAACAAAGCCGCTTACGCGGGCAATAGGGCCATACAAGCGGCACTTGGGGCGGGGCAGCTAAAGAAAGAAAACGGGGCTGCGCCAGAAGGCAGCCAAGGACTACTTAAGATCATTCGCCTTGATAGAAATCTTTGTAGAGCCAAGCTGAAATTCGATTTCGGTTCCTTTTAAAAGTATGTAAGGATATACAAAACGGTTGTCTCTTAAAGAAACATTGTATTGATTCTTATCGCTGACTCTTATTTCCAAATAGCCCTTGTCAAAATAAAGTGCTTCCTTTCCATAAGTACTGCCCTCAATCCATCCGAAAGTGCCGAAAGCCTCCTCCAAGGCAGAAATATCTAGCACTATAAAAATGCATTCAAGTAAATTAGGGCTCATAGCCACTACATCCGCCACACCTAGGCTTTTTATTGTTTCTTGCGTTTCGCCAACTATCATATCGGCAGTTGCCATTAATCTTATTCCGTTCATAAGGTTGCTAACAGCCTTATCCCCTCGTCCATCACATATGACGTTAGGTTTGAACTTCCCAATAAACTCTTTTGATTCCTCAAATTGTACTTCCCTGCCTATGCATGCGGTTTCAAAAGGACCGTTTTTCTGATTGCTTATTGGGCAATTAAAGTATGTATTCCCTCTTGGCTTAAGCTCCAATCTCACGCAATTTGCATCTCCAGACCACTCATTAAACGAAGTTGTTTTATTGTCATACCCAATGAACAATAGATTTTCAAAATCGGTATAGCTTGTTGTGCCTTTGCCTGAAATAAATTTGCCGCTAACTTTGTCCCTTAGGGCATTAATACCGATTAAATCCAAAGATTTTGGTTTTTCTTGAAATAAAGAATGTTTTAGTTTGCTCTGATCAAGAACATAAAGAAACCCACGCGGAGGTGCAAAGTATTTATTGCTCCCTTGGTCATTTTTCCAAAGTTCTTCTCCATTGCACTCATAATAAAGCGAAGGTTTCACGCAATATACAGTCATAGAATTTTCTTTTCCGAGATTTTTGACTTGTAGCACCCTTTCTATAGAACCGCTGAAATAGGTGGTTTCTTCAACATCCCGCATCACCATGTTAATAATTCCTTGGGCAGTCATTTCTCTTTCAGCTTCCTGCCTATGTTCTTGAGAAAATAAACTTTCAGTAAAGGTAATATTGGCAAGGATTATCAGCAAAGATATATGAAGAATATCTCTAAAGTACTTAAGCATGTTATCTCCTACCAGCCAAACGACTGAAGAGGTCCTTCTCCGGGGATTAGGATGATACTCGTCATTGGTGGCATATTACTTGATCTCCCAACCACCGTCCTTATCCACTTAAAGGCTCCAATGTCGTCAGCATCAAACGCCTGGGTACAATATTTTGGAGTACAGACAGTCGTAATCGTCCCATTTTCGTAATATGGTGCACATCCTAATGTTTCACGTCCCGGGTGTGTATGTCCTAAGGTAAATCCAGTTATTTGACCTGTTTCAAAATAATGCCGCAAAGATGACTCTGAAGAACTTTTTGCATATCGCCAAAAAGCACTTCTGACAAATTCCATAATATCGCCAGCTGTGCCTGCAAAGTTAAGCGCAGGGCCGTATTGATAAAGAACAAGAGTAAGACTGGGATTTACTTGTGCAATGATGAACATAAGTTCCCTGTTACTTTCTATCTGCATCTGCCTTAACATTTCATAAAGAGGGTCTCCCAGTGGGGTTGGGGTACCAGACTTGCCAACTTTTCCAGGACCGGCCATAACAGATATTTGCGACAGAATGCTATTGAAATACCCCTGTGCCATAAGAGTTCCTATTGTTGAGTACCCGGGAGCTTTAAATCCATTTACTGCATCAACAGCAGGCATTGCCATTGAGGGATTTTCCCAAAAACCTCCGTATTCTGATGCTACTGACATTAATGTTCCCGGCGCTCCATAAAGAGTTGCCTTTGTGCTGTGCGGTGCATTTATAAAATGCCCCGTCGGATCATTAAAATTCACCGGGTTCCCGTTAACGTAGGAGTAGAGGTTCCAGCTTTGTGGATTGGCGGCGTTGGGTATCATGTTGTCCGGCTTCATGAACCTGCCCATCGTTGATGCATAGTAACGGAAATGCATTAGATACTGTAGCGACTGATCCGGCTCGGACCACTGAAACGCCCAGGGCGTAGACGGGCGGGGCGATGGAAGCGCTCCAAGGAGCACGGCGGGGGGTGGAGCGGTTTTGCCGGCAAGCATGTTATTCTCCATGTCAATATTATACCACCGCCGTGCCCCAAACAGGCGCGCCGGGGGTCCCTCCCGGCCTCCCTCCGGCACGACCTTTGCCCTGAAGCCCACAGCATGACCCGCGCAAGAGGCGAACAAAGCCGCTTACACGCGCAAGAGGACAGACCGAAGAACGACTTGGGGCGGGGCAGCTGAATAAAGAAAACGGGGCTGCGCCCGCAGGCAGCTTCAATCCGGATACTTGAGATGAACCTCTATTCCTTTTTCTTTGAGGAAGGCGATGACTTTTCTTTTCCATTCTTTTTGCTTTGCCATATCTTTTTCGTCACCAAATGATACAGTTGGAGATTCCTCTAAATTCCCAATAAAATTCCTTCCTCTAGGGTTCAATGATTTATAATCAGCTCCTCGTTGTAAGAGAAACAAAAGAATTTCATAATGGCCACTGGCAGCATACCATAAAGCGTTGTTTCCATTTTCGTCTTTGATATTGATGTCAGCACCGGCATTCAATAGAAGTTTTAATGCCTCTATCGCCAATTCATTATGCATGATAAGGGCTATGATGAGTGGCCTCCCATCATCAAAATGCGTGTGGTTTGGCTCTTGGTATTTTTTATGAAAAACCCAATTAGGATCCGCACCATGCTGCAAACATAGATCCAGCATTGGAAGCGTCTCTTGAGATGTGTCTCCGCCCATAGCAACCAACCAGATCACCGAATCACCTTTTGATGTTGCGATGTTAGGATCAGCGCCATGTTCAAGAAGCCGCTTGAACCCTTGAAGATTTAAGCTCGACAAAGTTGCAAAGAGAGGTGTGATGTTATCTTTTCCAACATAGTTGACATCCGCTCCTTGCGCCACTAGCGCATCTATTTTCTTTACATCTCCACTGTTTGCGGCAAGAACAAGTTCAACTATCTTTTCGTCAGCGAATAACTGCTTTAATTCACTCCTGCTCAAGGGTTTTCCCTTTGCGTCGCAAGAAATTAATGGGAGCATCAATAAGCTGGCCATCAGCAAAACGTTTTTCATCTTGACTTCTCCTTACCAAGGACTTACCCAAAAGTACCTTATCCCATGACCACCGGGACCAACACATACCTGTTGACCTATGGCATTTGGTAACGGTGTTGATTGCTGGATTCCTGTTAGCCAATCACCTCTTGTGAAGTAGTTGACTACCAAATCTCTGGCCCTTGCTAAAACAGCTTGGCCTCCTACAGTTCTTGCATTTACTCCTTCGGCATTAAATGTTCGTGCTTGTAACAAAAAAGGGGTCAGGCCATGCATTATGCATTACCTCCTCCAAGTATCCTTGATACGGTCGATTGATTGATGCCTAGGAATCCGGCCACTTCGCTCTGGCTGCAGTAAAAAAATGGGGTCAGGGCTTTAGTCTTGAATTTCATTTCACCTTCCTTAATATCCAGCTCACGGCGGATTAATGAGGATATTCCGGCGCCGTTCTCGCGCTCGCAGACATCGTCACCCGATGAGAAGCTCCGCGAGTTCTTTCCTCTTCTTTGCCGAGGGTCCGTCCTTCGCGTAGCCCAGCGGCAGAAGCCCGACCGGCACCAGGTCCTTAGGCAGATTCAGCACTTTGGCAACTTCTTCGTCCTTGAACGCACCTATCCAGCAGGAGCCCAGGCCCAGCTCTTCCGCCATCAGGTGCGCCGTGTAGACCGCTATCGTGGCATCCTGCAGGGAATAGAGCTTCTCTCCCCTTGAACCGTATTTTCCCTTCGATTCCGACGGACACGCCATGAAGGCGAGGATCACCGGAGCGGCGGCGATGAAAGATTGTCCGAGGCAGGCTGGAACGAGGGCCTCTTTTGTCCCGCGGTCGCGGACTACCTTAACCCTGAAAGCCTGGACGTTCCCTGCCGTCGGCGCGAGCCTGACCGCTTCGAGGATCCTGTCGAGGAACTCCTCCGGAAAAGGCTTTTCATCATAGGCCCTCACCGACCTTCTCGAGCGGAGCAACTTTTCCAAATCCACGGCTCACCTCCCGTGTATCGAATATGAAAGGATCTCCTTGAGCGCGAAGAGGTCGCCCTTCCGGTCGACCATCCTTATCTTGGTCAGCATGGTCTCGGGATCGATGAGCTCCGAGAACGGGACGGCCTTGAGCGAAAGGTCGGCCTCGACGCTCACCATGTGGCCGAACTTACCCTCTTCCGCCAGTTTCGTAGCGCCGTAGCCGAGCATCGAGCCGAGGACGACATCGTAGGAGATCGGCGCCGCCGTCCTTGTCTCGTAGCCGATCTGCTTCGAGTTTATCCTTTTCTCTTTGCCGGTCTTCTTCTGGTAGGCTTCCTTCGTCTTGTTCGCGAGGACCTTGTATATTTCGGCGGTCCCGTAATAGACGTTGCCGTGCTTGTCGATCTCCTTGGGCTTGAACTCGTCCTGAAGCTTGTCCGCGATGCCCTCGGCTATGCATATGAGGCCGCCCTTGTAGCCTTTCCCCTCCCTTTCGATGATTATGTCCGCGAGCTTTCCCGCCAGCTCGTCGGGGTTGAAGGTCGTTTCCATGTCCTCCGCCGCGACGATCACGAAAGCCTCGGCGCATATCCCCGCGGCGTAATTGATGAATCCCGCCTTCCTGCCCATCATCTCGCAGATGAAGTAGGAATTGGTCGATTCGGCGTCGGACTTGAGCGTGAGAAGGGGCGCTTTCGCCGCGTCAACGGCCGTCCAGAACCCGAAGGTCCAGGCGATCCCGAAGTAGTCGTTGTCGATGGTCTTCGGAATGTGGATGGTGGAAACACCTATCGTATTGAGGAAATTGGCCGTCTTGAGAGTGTCGTCGCCGCCCATCGTTATCATCGCGTCGACCCCGAGCTTCGCAAGTTTTTTCTTGATCTCGGCAAGCTTCGCCGTCTTGACGGGATCATTCAGGTCGTCCTTCTTCTTGATCTCTTTCCCGGGGTTAGCGCGGGAGGTCCTGATCCATATGCCCCTTTCGTTCCTGAGGCAGCCGATGGCCTCCTTGAGGAATGTGTAATGTTCTCCTTCTTTCAATTCGAGCCCGTCCTTTTCAAGGTGGGAGAACCCGTCGTAGAAACCGATGACCTCGATCCCCTTCTTCAGGAAGGATATCGTGGCCGAAGAAATCACGCTGTTGGCGGCAGGCGCCGGGCCGCCGGAGAAAACCATACCGACTCTTTTGACTTTCATCTTGATCCTCCATAAGAAGCCATATTTTACCTTCCGTGCAAAAAAAGGGGTCAGGCCATGCATTATGCATTACCTCCTCCAAGTTATCCTTGATACGGTCGATCGATTGATGCCTAGGAATCCGGCCACTTCGCTCTGGCTGCAGTAAAAAATTGGGGTCTGGGCTTTAGTCTTGAATTTCATTTCACCTTCCTTAATATCCAGCTCACGGCGGATTAATGAGGATATTCCGGCGCCGTTCTCGCGCTCGCAGACATCGTCACCCGATGAGAAGCTCCGCGAGTTCTTTCCTCTTCTTTGCCGAGGGTCCGTCCTTCGCGTAGCCCAGCGGCAGAAGCCCGACCGGGGCCAGTTCCTTCGGCAGGCCAAGGACTTGTGCTACTTCTTCGTCCTTGAACGCCCCGATCCAGCAGGAGCCCAGGCCCAGCTCTTCCGCCATCAGATGCGCCGTGTAGACCGCTATCGTGGCGTCCTGCAGGGAATAGAGCTTCTCTCCCCTTGAACCGTATTTTTCCTTCGATTCCGACGGACACGCCATGAAGGCGAGGATCACCGGAGCGGCGGCGATGAAAGACTGTCCGAAGCTGGCCGGAACGAGGGCCTCTTTTGTCCCGCGGTCGCGGACTACCTTCACCCTGAATGCCTGGACGTTCCCTGCCGTCGGCGCGAGCCTGACCGCTTCGAGGATCCTGTCGAGGAACTCCTCCGGAAAGGGCCTCTCATCGTAAGCCCTCACCGACCTTCTCGAGCGGAGCAACTTTTCCAAATCCACGGCTCACCTCCCGTGTATCGAATATGAAAGGATCTCCTTGAGCGCGAAGAGGTCGCCCTTCCTGTCGACCATCCTTATCTTGGTGAGCATGGTCTCGGGATCGATGAGTTCCGAGAACGGGACGGCCTTGAGAGAAAGGTCGGCCTCGACGCTCACCATGTGGCCGAACTTGCCCTCGTCCGCCAGTTTCGTAGCGCCGTAGCCGAGCATCGAGCCGAGGACCACGTCGTAGGAGATCGGCGCCGCCGTCCTGGTCTCGTAGCCGATCTGCTTCGAGTTTATCCTTTTCTCTTTCCCGGTCTTCTTCTGGTAGGCTTCCTTCGTCTTGTTCGCGAGGACCTTGTAAATTTCGGCGGTCCCGTAATAGACGTTGCCGTGCTTGTCGATCTCCTTCGGCTTGAACTCGTCCTGGAGCTTGTCCGCGATGCCCTCGGCTATGCATATGAGGCCGCCCTTGTAGCCTTTCCCCTCCCTTTCGATGATTACGTCCGCGAGCCTGCCCGCCAGTTCGTCTGGGTTGAAGGTGGTTTCCATGTCTTCCGCGGCCACTATCACGAAAGCTTCCGCGCATATCCCCGCGGCGTAATTGATGAATCCCGCCTTCCTGCCCATCAGCTCGCAGATGAAGTAGGAATTGGTCGATTCGGCGTCGGACTTGAGCGTGAGAAGGGGCGCTTTCGCCGCGTCAACGGCCGTCCAGAACCCGAAGGTCCAGGCGATCCCGAAGTAGTCGTTGTCGATGGTCTTCGGAATGTGGATGGTGGAAACACCTATCGTATTGAGGAAATTGGCCGTCTTGAGAGTGTCGTCGCCGCCCATCGTTATCATCGCGTCGACCCCGAGCTTCGCAAGTTTTTTCTTGATCTCGGCAAGCTTCGCCGTCTTGACGGGATCATTCAGGTCGTCCTTCTTCTTGATCTCTTTCCCGGGGTTAGCGCGGGAGGTCCTGATCCATATGCCCCTTTCGTTCCTGAGGCAGCCGATGGCCTCCTTGAGGAATGTGTAATGTTCTCCTTCTTTCAATTCGAGCCCGTCCTTTTCAAGGTGGGAGAACCCGTCGTAGAAACCGATGACCTCGATCCCCTTCTTCAGGAAGGATATCGTGGCCGAAGAAATCACGCTGTTGGCGGCAGGCGCCGGGCCGCCGGAGAAAACCATACCGACTCTTTTGACTTTCATCTTGATCCTCCATAAGAAGCCATATTTTACCTTCCGCGATGAAAAAGCTCAAATTTCCTGAACAGAGGGAGCCGCATCACGGCGCGGGATTACTTTCCAATCGCCGCTGTGACATAATGTAATTGCCGGTGGAGCCGAACCGCCGGCTGAACGAGCAAGGAGTGAAAAGGCTTTCGAATGTCATGATTGAGCGCGAGGAGAGATGAAAAAACTGTTCGCCCCCGGCTGCGCCCTGATGCTCTACAAGCCGCATCTGGCAGAAGAACTCCTCAATGTCCTCGACAGGGAATTCGGCCCATGTTCGATGTTCGACAAGTGCTGCCGGCACATCCCCGCCCTGCCCCCGGGAACGGAAATGATAAACGTCTGCCCCGGCTGCGACAGGCGTTACCGCGAAAATTACACGGAAAGCTCGACCGTGTCGGTATGGGAACTGATGGCGAAGAGCTCCGCCTTTCCGTTTCCCGACCACGGCGGAAGGGAGATGACCATACTGGACGCCTGCCCCACGCGCGACCAGGCGAGGGTTCACGACGCGGTTCGCGCAGTCCTTAAAAAAATGAAAGTCAAGATCATAGAACCTCCTCTGACAAGGACTCGAAGCACCTGCTGCGGGGACAGCTTCTACGGGGAGGTACCGAAGGAGCGGGTCCAGGCGCTCATGAAAAAGAAAGCGTCGGAGATGCCCGCGGAAGAAATCGCCGTCTACTGCGTTTCATGCAGCAAGGCGATGTTCGTCGGATCGAAAAAGCCGAGATACATGATCGACCTCATCTTCAACGAGGAAACGATCCCGATGACCACTGATCCCGACGAGTGGCACCGCGAACTGGACCGCTACATCGAAAGCCATAAATGATAAGTGCCGGGACGAACGACCCCGATGAGAAAGACATCCTGGTCCTTCTTCCGGGAATGGACGGGACAGGGGTATTGTTCGCGCCTCTCCTCGGCGAACTCGATCCCCGGATATCTCCGTGGGTGGTGCCTTATCCCGCCGACGAGCCTTTGTCCTACGACGAACTTCTTCCGCTGGTAAGGCGCGCCCTGCCTTCAGGGGAGCCGTTCTTCCTCCTCGCAGAATCGTTCTCCGGGCCGCTTGCGATCAAGCTGGCGTCCGAGGCGCCTGGGAACCTTCGGGCGCTCGTACTCGTTTCCACTTTTATCAAGAATCCCCTTCCCTGGCTGCCCTCCTGCGCGCGCCTGGCGGCGGTCACTCCAGTCTTTCATGCCGCGAGGCATTTCATCCTTTTAAAAGCGCTTCTCTCGGGTTACGGAAGCCCCGGGTTGAACGCCCTGCTCCGGTCCGCTCACGGCGACGTCGAAGCAAGGGTCATGGCGAAAAGGGCGAGGGAGATTCTTGCAGTGGATGTGGGAAGAGAATTGAAATCGGTAAGGGCGCCGATCTATTTCATCGGAGGAGAGAGCGACAGGGTCGTCCCATCGAAGAACTTAAGGGAGATAACCGCGGTCCGCCCCGACATCGTCGTGAAAAAGATCCCCGGCCCCCATCTGGTCCTCCAGGTAAATCCGGCGAGGGCCGCCCTCGAGATAGGAAGGATCCTTTCAAGAGAGAAAACTTTTCCCCCTTCCGCCCCTTCTTGACCTGCCGAAGAGTGAAGCGTAAATTATGAGGTGTCCGAAGGAGGCAAAGATGGGATATTCGCTTTTCGCCGTGAGCGCTTACATTCTGATGAGGGCGACGGAAGTTCTTCTTGCCGGAAAGAAAGAGGAAGCCTGGTACAAGTGGCTGATCGGCGTCATCGCCTGCGGAGTGATATACACTTCCGTAGCCTCGATGCTCTGGTTCTATTTCGAAGGCCTGCACCTTCTCGGGTTCGACCCCAAGTAAACAGCGGCGGGACCTGGACCTCCGGACAACTTGCGCGGGAGGGATCGATGAAGAAATGCTCGGGTGTTCTTGAAGCGATCGGCGGCACGACCCTGGTAAGGCTGAACAGGATCGTTCCTACCGGAGCGGGAAAGATCTTCGCCAAGCTTGAATGGGAGAACCCGACGGGGAGCATGAAGGACCGCGCCGCCTCGGCGATGATCTCCAGGGCCGAGGAGGACGGTCGGCTAAAGCCGGGATACACGGTCGTCGAGTACACGGGCGGAAGCACCGGTATATCCCTCGCCCTCGTCTGCCTCGCCAGGGGATACAGGCTGAGGATAGTCACCTCGGACGCGTTCTCGGAAGACAAGCGGAACCAGATGGCCGCAATGGGCGCGGAGCTGACCCTCGTTCCCAGCGAAGGGGGGCTCACGACAAAAAAACTGATCCTGGACATGATCGAGGCGGCCAGGGCAATGAGCGCCGGGCCGGGCACATACTGGACCAACCAGCTTCACAACGAGGACAGCATTACCGGCTATCACCGCCTCGCCGAGGAGATCTGGGAGCAGACGGAGGGAAGGCTGGACGCTTTCGTCCATTCCGTCGGGACCTCCGCTTCCCTGAGAGGCGTCGCCGCCGTCCTGAAACAGAAGGACCCGAAGATAAAGATCGTCGCCGTGGAACCGGGAGAATCTCCGGTCCTGTCGGGGGGAAAGCCGGGGCCCCACAAGATCGAAGGAGTCGGGATCGGCTACATTCCGCCTCTCTGGGAGCCTTCCCTGGTGGACGAGGTTATCTCCGTAGGGACCGAAGAGGCGAAAGAGACTGCGAGGCGCCTGGCGAAGGAAGAAGGGCTTTTCGCGGGAACGAGCTCGGGGGCGAATGCGGCTGCAGCGGCCCTTGTCGCGGAGAAGCTCGGGCCCGAAGCTGTCATAGTCACCCTGATGTGCGACTCGGGGATGAAATACCTCAGCACGGACCTTTTCAAAAGGAGAGCCTGAGAGTTATTTTTTAATGTAGAATGTTCTTTGCCCCGCGCTTGACCCGAAGGTGGCATGGCGGGAAGGAGGAAAGGAGAACAGATGAAGCGTTACCCTGTTTTAATGTTGCTGATCGCCGCGGCGCTGCTGTCGATGATCGCCTGCAAGGACGTCCGGGAGAACGTGGACAAGGGGACGAAAGCCGTGAAGGCCGTCAAGAAAGCGGTTGAAGCTGCCAAGACCGCCGACAACCCGCTGAAGAAAGCCCAGGTGGGCGAGTTCATCAATTTCAAGATGACGACCGAATCCATGGGCACGAAGACGGATATGCAGATGAAGCAGACGGTGGTAGAGAAGGACGAAGTTTCGGTCACTCTGCGGACCGAAACGACCGCGATGGGCATGAAGATGCCCCCTCAGGATGTGAAGATAATGCTGAACCAGCCTTACGAGCCCTACAAGCAGGGTCTCACGGACGCGGTAGTAACCCCGATGGGAGAAGGCAACGAAACCCTCACGGTCGGCGGGAAGTCGTACGCCTGCCACTGGGCCAAGGTCAAGGTCGTCGTCAGCAAGCCCAGCGAGATCGAAAGCGTCACCACGGTCTGGACGTGCCCCGAAGTCCCCGTCAACGGCATGGTAAAGATGGTCACCGATTCGACCATGAACGCCGGCGGCAATACGATACAGTCCAAGATGACGATGGAACTCCTCGAGACCGGCAAATAAGATCGCGGCCGTTTTTATTCAGGTCCAGGGAGCGAACGGATGAAGACGAAGGGAGGAAAGAAGGCGACGGCCGAAGATCGCGCCGGGTTCCTTTCTTTCCTCTCGAACGTCTCCAGGGGATACACGGCGCACAAGGTGCCGAACTTGGCGGCCTCACTCTCGTTCTTCGGCGCGCTCTCCCTCGCCCCGCTCCTGGTCGTCATAACATACATCGCGGCGATCATTTTCGGGAAGCAAGCCATGCAGGGAGAGCTCTTCGTTCATCTCCAGTATTATATCGGGACCGAGGCCGCGGGACTTCTCGAACGGGCCGTTGCGTACGCGAAGACGCACGGCGGGCACTACCCCCTGATCTTCAGCGCCGCGATCGCCTTCTGGGGCTCGTCGTCGCTTTTCCAGGAGATGAGGTTCGCGCTTCACAGGATATGGGGCGTCCCCGACAGGGAAGGTTTCAGGGGCTTCCTTGGGCGCAAGGGCCACGCCCTGACGGGCGTCGTCGTTTACGGAACCCTCGCCATATTGCTCTTGTGGGCTTACGCCTTCTTTTCCGCCTTTCCCTTCTTCGGAGGCATCTATTCGGTTCTGATCGAAGAGGTGATGTCCCTGATCGTGGGCGGGATAGCGTTCACTTTGTCCTATCGCCTTTTTTCGGGAGCAAAGGTCCCCTGGAGGGCCGCGGCTGTGGGAGGGACCTTCGCCTCCGCGCTCTTCCTGGCAGGGCGTTTCATCCTCACCTGGTACTTCGCGAGAGCCGTCTCCGTCTCGGTCTACGCGGCGATGGGATCACTGATGGCCCTGCTCATCTGGTTCTACGTTTCGAACATCGCCTTCCTGATCGGCGCCGAGATAGCGAGGGCGCTGGGGGAGAAAAAAGGCTGATGGCTGATGGCTGAAGAGCTGAAGTTCAACAAAGAAATGGTTTCCTCAAATTTGCAATTTAGAATTTCAGATTTAATATTTACAATGCAGGCGAAGCCTGCCAAGCTGAAGGGTCAATATGGAAAATGATTCCTTAATTTTTCACTTTTCAATCTTCATTTTTCAACTTTCAATGCAGGCGAAGCCTGCCAGGCTGACGGCTGAAGTTTAAAGATAATTCAAGGATCAAGATTAATTATGACAGATGCTTTCAAATACTTTGCTTGGAAAAAGACTTACGATGAATGACTTCCTGGATCTTGTCTCTTCCCGCTTCTCGTGCCGCTGTTACCTTCCCGACCCGGTCCCGAAAGAGGATGTCGTAAGGATCCTGGAAGCCGCGAGGCTCGCGCCTTCGGCATGCAACAAGCAGCCGTGGAGGTTCGCGGTGATCACCGAAGAGTCTCTCAGGACAAGGCTTCTGGAAGAGGGATTACTCCCCGGGATCAACATGGACTGGGCGAAGGTTGCTCCCGTGACCCTCGTCCTCGGGATGAAGAGATCGCTCGTAACGCACAAGGTCGCCCCGATGCTTTCCGATGTGGATTATCCCCTCATCGATCTCGGGATCGCGGGAGAACACGCCGTCCTTCAGGCGACAGAACTTGGATACGGCACATGCTGGATCGGATGGATCAAGCCTAAGAAGGTCCGGAAAATAATCGGCTGGCCGAGGGAGATCCAGCCTCAGGCACTGATCGCTTTGGGAAAACCTGCTTCCGCGCCTGAAAAAAGAACGCCGAGGCTTTCCCTTGACGAGATCGCCGAATGGAAATAAGGGCGGGTGCATCCCCTTCAGAGTCTTCGGGCAAGCTTGCCGGGATCCTCGCGATGGCGGCGACCGCCTTCCTCTGGAGCATTGCCGGCCTCGTCATCAAGAAGATCGACTGGAACCCGATAGCGATAGCCGGGACCCGAAGCCTGATAGCATCGCTGGTCATACTTCTCTACCTGAGACGCCCGAAGTTCAACTTTTCTTTTCCCCAGGTGGCCGCGTCCGTATCACTGGCTCTGACAATGATGCTCTTCGTGACCGCGAACAAGACCACCACCGCGGCGAACGCGATACTCCTGCAGTATCTAGCCCCCGTGCTGACCGCCTTCATCGGGGCGAAGCTGCTCAGGGAAAAGCCCCGGGCGGAGCACTTCGCCGCTTTCCCCTTTGTAGCTCTCGGGATGCTCCTGATGTTCTCGGGCGAGCTTTCGGGGGGAAGGCTCCTCGGAAACATCATAGCAGTCGCTTCGGCTTTCACCTTCAGCTTTTATTTCATCTTCATGCGGATGCAGAAGGACGGCTCCCCTCTCGAATCGAACCTGCTCGCCCACTGGATGACGGCCGCCGTCTGCCTTCTCATATCCCTGTTCCTGCCCGCACCGACAGCAAGCCGGGGGTCTCTCGTGGCCATAATGGTGCTGGGAGTCATTCAGATCGGGATTCCCGCCATCCTCTTCGCGTTCGCCATCAAAAAGGTCTCCGCGGTCTCGGCCACCCTGGTAGCGGTGATCGAGCCTGTCTTCAATCCCGTCTGGGTATTCCTGGCGATCGGCGAATCGCCGGGCCCGAACGCCGTCTGGGGCGGCGCGATAATAATCCTCGCGGTGACCGCCGCTTCGGTCGCATCCTCGCGGAGGAAGCCCGCGAACTGACCGCAAGAACGGGAGAATCGGACTCCCCCGCACTTGCCAAAAAGGCATTTTTCCTTTAAAATAAGAACTTTAGAAAGGGGCCACCTGTGAAACTTCTCGTAGTGGGCGCGGGAGGGAGAGAGCACACCCTCGTCTGGAAATTGAAAAAATCGAGCCATGTTTCCGAGATCTTCTGGGCTCCCGGCAACGGCGGAGCGGAAGGGCTCGCGAAGCGGGTCGCGATCTCGCCGGATTCCGTAACCGAACTGGCCGATTTCGCCGTCGACAAACGGATAGACCTCGTCGTGGTGGGTCCGGAAGCGCCTCTCTCACTGGGGCTCGTGGACATGCTGGAAGCGAAAGGGATAAAGGCCTACGGCCCTTCTAAGAACGCGGCGAGGCTCGAAAGCTCCAAGATATTCACGAAGGAGTTCTGCGTCAGGAACTCGATACCTACCGGGCTTTTCAAGGTCTTCACGGACAGCGTGAAAGCCGCGGAATTCCTGAGAAGCTCCGAAGCGCGTTTCCCGATCGTCCTTAAAGCCGACGGCCTCGCGGCGGGAAAGGGCGTGATAATAGCCTGCGACCTCGCGGAAGCCCTCGCGGCCGTTAAGGCGATAATGGTGGACAGAGAGTTCGGCGAGGCAGGCAGCAGGCTTCTCGTCGAGGAGTTCCTCCGGGGGGAAGAGGCCTCCGTCATGGCCGTCTGCGACGGCGAGAACGGCCTCATCATTCCCACCGCACGCGATTTCAAGCGCGCCCTCGACAACGACAAGGGGCCGAACACCGGCGGCATGGGATCCCTGAGCCCGGCTCCCATCCTGCGGGACGGCGACCTTCCGATCATCAAAGAAAAGATCATCGACAGGACGCTCGGAGCGATGGCCGCGGAGGGCAGCCCTTTCAGGGGCACTCTTTACGCGGGGCTGATGATGACCGCCGAAGGCCCGAAGCTCCTTGAATTCAACGCCAGGTTCGGCGACCCGGAGACGCAGGTGGTAGTACCGAGGATCAAGAGCGACCTGTTCGAACTGCTGGCGGCTTCGGCGCAGGAAGGGATCAAAGGGTTCAGGCTGGAAGTATCGGACGAGGCCGCCGTATCGGTCGTCGCGGCTTCCGGGGGCTACCCGGGAAAATACCCCAAAGGATTCGAAATCAAAGGCATCAGGGAGGCGGAAAAACAGGGCGCGATCGTTTTTCACGCCGGAACCAGGGATAACAACGGAATAATCGTAACCGATGGAGGAAGGGTCCTGAACGTGACGGCGCTCGGGGGAACCGTGAGAACGGCCAGAGAGAGCGCATACAGGGCTCTTTCCTGCATCCATTTTGAAGGAATGGCTTTCAGGGGCGACATCGCCATGGAAGCCGTAGAAAGGTCGTGAAAATGAGCTTCCCGAAACTACCCAAGATCTCCAAGAACCTGCCGGGACCGAAGGCCAAGGCAATCATCAAAAAGGACTCTATCTACACCTCGACATCCTACACCCGCGGCTACCCGCTCGTGGCGGAAGAAGGAAAAGGCGCGGTGGTTAAGGACCCCGACGGCAATTATTTTCTGGATTTCGCGGCGGGGATCGCCGTCTGCTCGACAGGCCACTGCCACCCGAAGGTGGTCGGCGCCATCACGGAGCAGGCGAAGAAGCTGCTCCACATGAGCGGCACCGACTTCTATTACCCGGTGCAGGCGGAAGCTGCCGAGAGGATCGCCAACATGGTCCCGGGGAAAAAGAAAAAGAGGGTCTTCTTCGGCAATTCCGGCGCGGAAGCGGTCGAGTGCGCGATAAAGCTGTCGAAGCACTACACCAAGAGGAAAAGGTTCATCGCGTTCCTGGGCGCCTTCCACGGCAGGACCATCGGAGCACTCTCCCTTACCGCCTCCAAGTCGATCCAGAAGGAACACTTCTTCCCCCTGATGGGAGGGGTCACGCACGTCAACTACGCATACTGCTACAGGTGCCCCTTCGGCCTCACCTACGGAAAGTGCAAGATGAAGTGCGTAAGCAACATCGAGTCCATATTCAAGAGCATCGTCCCCCCGTCGGAAGTCGCCGCGATCTTCGTCGAGCCTGTCCAGGGCGAGGGCGGTTACGTCGTGCCTCCTAAGGAATTCATCGAAGGGGTCCGGGCTTTATGTGACAAGCATCACATCCTGATGGTCGCGGACGAGATACAATCGGGCTTCGGAAGGACGGGAAAATTTTTGGCGATGGAACATTTCGGCGTTGAACCCGATCTGGTGCTGATGGCAAAAGGGATCGCATCGGGTCTGCCCCTCTCGGCCGTCGTCGCCCCCGAGAAGATCATGTCCTGGCCGCCGGGAGCCCACGCCAGCACCTTTGGCGGGAATCCCGTGGCTCTCAAGGCTTCCATAGCGACGATAGATCTCTTGGAAAAGGAACTCATCGAGAACGCCAGGATCCAGGGAAAGTTCCTCCTTGACGGCTTCAGGGAGATGGAGAAGAAATACCCCGTGATCGGCGATGTAAGGGGATTGGGGCTTATGATCGGCGTCGAGATGGTTAAGGACAAGGCGTCGAAAGAGCGTTTCCCGGAACTGCGGGACAGGATGGAGGTCGAATGCTTCGAAAGAGGCCTCCTGGTCCTTGGGTGCGGCGCCAACACGGTCAGGATCTGCCCGCCGCTGGTGATCGACAGGACGCAGGCAAAGGCGGCCCTGGAGATATTCGAGGAGTCCCTCAAGGCCTCTTTGAAACGATTCAGGATAAAGTAGTAAAATAGGGACGCGGCATGGTACGGGACAACCGGTCCTGAGAGGTGGAGAATGAAGATCCGGATCTGGGGTGCGAGAGGAAGCGTTCCTTGTTTCTCGAAGAAGAAGAACCATTTCGGGACGAACACCCCGTGCGTCGAACTGAGCCTGGGGCATGAAAGAAGGCTGATCTTCGACGCGGGGACCGGGCTCGTTTCGATGGGCAACCACATGTCCGAGCACAGGCCGAAGGACGCGGAGACCATCAACATTTTCCTGTCGCACTTCCACTGGGACCACATCCAGGGCCTCCCCTTCTTCAAGCCCGTCTTTCGCAGGGACGCGAAGATCCACATCTACGGCAAGGAGGAGATCGAAAAGGTCTTCTCCAGCCAGATGATCACCCCCTTCTACCCGGTGCCTTTCGGCGCCCTTCCCGCGCAGATCGAGGCGGTCCACCTCGAATCTCCGGAGGAACTGCTGGGCGCGAGGATAACCCCGTTCCAGGTGAACCACCCGCAGGGTTGCATCGGCTACCGCATCGAGGCGGAAGCAAAAGTAATAGTCTACGCGACAGACACGGAACCGGACGGAGGAAGGCTCGACGAGATCCTCGTCAGCCACTCCGCCGGGGCCGACCTGCTGATAATGGACTCGAACAACTCCCTCGAGGAAGAAAAGGACCGTAAAGGCTGGGGCCATTCGACCTGGAAGGACTGCGTCGGCGTGGCGCAGAAAGCGGGAGTGAAGAAGCTGCTCCTCTTCCATCATGATCCTTTCCACGACGACGAACAGGTCTTTGAGAAGGAATCGCTCGCGAGGAAAGAATTCCCGGAATCCTACTCCGCCTACGAGGAGATGGTCCTCGAATTTTGAACCCGCTGCCAGCAGCTCTCTCCCTCGGCTCCAACCTGGGCGACACGCGCTCCAACCTGGAGGCGGCTCTTCGAGCCCTGAACTCCAGCGGCATCTTCGAAGGGCTGAAGCTCTCCTCCCTCTATCTCACCGAACCGGTCGGATGTCCTCCCCAGCCTGATTTCCTGAACATGGCGGTAGCGGGAAAGACCCTCCTCTCCCCCGCCGAGCTTCTCGCCCGATGCCTTGAAGTAGAAAAGTCGATCGGAAGGACCAGGGATGTCCCCAAGGGGCCGAGGCTTATCGACATCGACATACTTTTTTACGGTGACCTCGTAATGGACTCTCCGGAGCTGACGATCCCCCACAGGGCAATACCCGAAAGAAATTCCATCCTGGCGCCTCTCGCCGAGATATGCCCGGATTGGCGACATCCCGTTCTAGGGCTGACGGCCGCCCAGATGGCCGGGCTTTCGTCGGCGAAAGGCGGAGTGAAAATCATCCCTTCCTGAAATGCAGTATCAGCGGAGTACCTTCGAGGCCGAAGACTTCGCTCAGCCGGTTCTTCAGGTATCGCATGTATGATTCCGGCGGGGGTGCGTCCGAATTGCCGAAGAGCGCCAGCCTCGGCGGACCGTGCCCTATCTGGGTCCCGTAGCGGATCTTGAATTCTTTTCCCTTCACGCTCGGGGGAGCGACCTGCCTCGTGATGACGCCCAGGACACGGTTCAGTTCCGACGTGGAGAACTGCCTCTCGAAGTTGTCGTATACCGAGACGGCCTTGGGGAAAAGGTTCTTCATTCCCCTGCCCGTAAGTGCGGAGACCTTCACGAAAGGCATGTAGGGAGCGAAGGCGAACTTCTCCCTGAAAAGCAGCTCCGTTTCTTTCTTCTCTTTTTCGCCCTCGACTAGGTCCCACTTGTTCAGGACTAGAACGCCGGCCTTCTGCGCCCTCTCGATGATCCCCCCGATATAGGCGTCCTGGTGGGAGGGGCTTTTGGAAGCATCCACCACTAGAAGGGCTACGTGGCAGTTTTCCAGCGCTTTCCTTGCCAGGATCACCGAAAGTATCTCAGCCCCCTTTTCCGTCTTGCTCTTCTTCCTGATGCCAGCAGTATCGACCAGCGCGAACTCCCTGCCGCCGATTTTTATCAGGGAATCGACCGGGTCCCGGGTGGTCCCGGCGATTTCGGACACGAGCGCCCTTTTCTCCCCGAGTATCCTGTTTAGTATTGAGCTTTTGCCGACGTTCGGCTTGCCGACTATGGCGACTTTTATCCTGCTGTCGTCTCTTCCCTCCTCCGCCGTTTCCGTTTCGGGGATCGCGTTGCGGACGAGGGAAAGGACCTCTTCGATCCCGCGGCCGTGTTCCGCCGATACCGCGACCATGGACGGGATGCCGAGGGTGTAGAAATCGTGCTCCCTCGTCCTGTGACTCTCCTCGTCGATCTTGTTGACGAGAAGGATGATCTTCTTTCCCGAGGCTCTCAGGCGGTTGGCAAGCTCTTTCTCCACCGGAAGGACGCCTTCCTTCCCGTCGACGAGAAAAAGAACCAGGTCCGCCCCTTCGATGGCGAGAAGGACCTGCTCCTCCACCAGAGAATGGAGCGGGTCTTCGGAGGCGCCGTGGATGCCTCCCGTGTCTACGAGGAGGAATTTCCTCCCCTCGGACTCGGCCTCCGAGTAGTTGATATCCCTCGTCACGCCGGGTTCGTTGTGGACGAGCGCTTTTCTCTTCCCGATCAGCCTGTTGAAGAGCGTGGACTTCCCGACGTTGGGTCTGCCCACTATTACCACCGTAGCCACTATTGACACCTCCAGTGAGGGATTCTATCCTAAAAAGGCGGCGGAACAAAACGATCTGCCGGAGCGTTGCTCCAGGGAAAGGAGAGATGATGACAGGGAATGTCGCCGTTGACATGAACAAATGCTGGGAAGCCCTCCGGAAGGTCATAGACCCGGAACTGCAGTTCGATATCGTGGACCTCGGGCTCGTTTACAGGCTGGAGGCCGAAGGCTCGACGGTGAACATTGATATGACCCTCACCTCTCCGGGATGCCCGCTCGCTCCCCAGATGGTGATGTCGGCCGAGAACGAACTGTTGAAGGTCGAAGGGGTGGAGAAAGCCAATGTTAAGCTTGTCTGGTCGCCCCCGTGGACTCCCGAGATGATGAGCGAGGAAGCAAGGATGGGGCTGGGGTGGTGACGGCGGAATGACAGCGCGAATGGATCCTCGCGGGGTTGCCTGGCCGCTCCTGTTCGCTTAAATGAAAAGGAGAATGGCGCATGTCAGCGTTCAAAGAAGACTTCTTTTTCTCTTCGGAGGTAAGCGCGGCCCTGGCGGATCTCAGGCAGCTCGAGGGAATGATCCGCGAAAGAGGAGGAGCCCCGCTGAAAAAAGCCTTTGAAAAAAGGGTGGGCAGGATCGAGGGCATCCTCCATTGGTTCCAGAGAAGGCAGGCAGTGCTGAGGGCTCCTTCGCCGAGACCGTTCCTACTTTCAGAGCTCAAGAAGGAGATGTCCTGCAGGTCTTCCCGCGGCATTGCATCAATCAGGGTAAGGAGGGATCTATATATCCCGCTGCGCCTTTCGGATCTCTCGGACGCGCTGACGGGCATGATGGGGGCTCTTGAGACGGCAACGAAAGCCCGTGTCACGCTGGTTTTTAGAGAGTCGGGAGATGAAGTGGAGGCCGTCTTCAGCTTCAGGTCGGGGTTCGACGGGTTCGACCTGAAAACCTTCTGCCAGAAACTGTCCTGGGACAACGAGGATGGCTCCGGAGCTTATCCCGGATTCCCATTCCTGGAAGCGGTACTTCAGAACGGCAACGGTTCTTTCAATTGGAACTGGGCCCGAGGAAGGTGGAGCCTGGCCGTCTCGCTTCCGGCGCTTCCCGCGCAACGTCAAGTCCGGGGAGCCGCCTGAAGAGAGGCGAAGTCCTTTCCGAGCTCCCGCAGGAGCGAATAGAAGAGGTCCACCGGGAACCCCATCACATTGTGGAACGAGCCCTCGATGCTTTTGACGAAGAGGGCGCCCTTGCCCTGGACGCCGTAAGCCCCCGCCTTGTCCATGGGCTCCCCGTCCTTCACGTACCACGATATCTCCCTTTCGCTCATCGGGTGGAAGGTCACCCTGCTCACGGAGCAGCCGCTCGCCTCTCCGCCTCCCCCGGTCACGAGGCAGAGGCCGCTGTAAACTTCGTGCGTCCTTCCCTGCAGCCTGCCGAGCATCTCCTCGGCGTGGCCGTGGTCGTCCGGCTGGCAGAGGATCCTGCCGTCAAGGTAAACGACCGTGTCCACCCCTATCGTGAGACTGTCCGGCGATCCGTCGCGACCGGAAACATCCAGGGCCTTCTCTCTCGCCAGCCTGACCGCCTCCGCCCTGGGATCGCCGCAGGGGTCGAGCGTTTCGTCGATCCCTGACGGCCGGACATCGAACCTGAGGCCGAGCTTCTCCAGGATCTCCTTCCTTCTCGGGCTTTTCGAAGCCAGGACGATCCTTGTCATTTTTTTATTCTGTAGGCGAATATGGATGCGACCAGAAGGCCCAGCAGCGAGAAGAAGCTTACCCTCAGCACGCCTCCGAGCACCAGGCTGACGAACGAGAGGTCCAGCCTGAGCGGGTCCCTGAGCCCGATCCCCACGCTTTCGAAGAAAATGGTCTTCACAGGCCCAGCGGGCACGATCCTGCCGACCAGGTCGCCGAAAACGGAGCCGCAGAAAAGCCCGGTCAGGAGTATCAGCAGGATGAGGGGGTACCTGTTCTTCACTGGATGATCCCCTTGGGCGGGGGCGGAAAATCGGCCTCTATCTTGCCGAAATGGGCCTCGTACCTTTCGAGGTTCTCGACCAGCGTCTTGACCACCTGCTTGAAGGCTACGGGGTTCGTGATCAGCCTGCTCTGTATCTTCACGTCCTGCTTGCCCGGGACTATCCTTCCGAAATCGAGGACGAACTCCGACTTGTTGTGCAGCACCGAGAGGAAATTAACGTATATGCCCTGAGCGGTGGCATCATCCAGCTGGATCTTGATCTCGAACGGCTCCTGTTTTTTGCCTTTTTCCATTTCGACCTCCAATCGGTAATATTACTCTCGCGGGGGCGCGCGGTCAATCGGCCTTCCGGCCTCGGCCGTTTCATTCTTTTTCGTCTACCGAGACCTTCAGCCTCCCCCTCCTGAGGATCACCGACAGGCATTCTCCTTCGGCCACTTCCGAAGAATCGCCGATCACCTTTCCCGCGCCGTTCCTTATCACCGAATAGCCCCTGGACAGGATCGACAGGGGGTTCCTCTCGTTAATCAACGACAGGGACATGTCGACGAAGCGCTCCTTTGCAGCCGTCATCCTGACCGCCGAATCGCAAAGAACGGATATCAGCGAATAAAATTTGTCCGAAGACCCGGAAAGGGAATCAAGCAGCCTTGAAGGATGCAGCTGCGCCGCGAAGAGTTTCAGCGATGCCGACGCGGAGCCCATCCTGCCCTCTTCTTTTCCGGAGATCAGCGCGAGGGTCCTGTCCCTCGACTCCTCCAGCCTGTCGATCTCCCTGAAAAGCGAGAGGCCCTGCCGCCCCGGGTCGAAAAGGAGGAGCTTCTCCCGGGCGAGCGACAGTCGGGCGCTTACCGCCGCGCCGGCCGAACCGATCATCCCCGCGAGTCTCGACCTCGCCTCTAGAGCTGGCTGGCTTATTATTTCAGCCGCCGCCGAGGGCGTGGGCGCCCTAAGGTCCGCAGTCAGGTCCGTCAGCACCGTATCGGTCTCATGGCCCACCGCGCTGATGACGGGGACCGGCGACGCCGCCGCGAGCCTTGCCAGCGCCTCGTCGTTGAAGGCGCTGAGGTCTTCGAAGGATCCTCCCCCCCTCGTGAGGATTATCAGTTCGACCCCCCGGGTCCTGAATAGGCTTTTCATCGCGGCCGCGAGCCTCGCCGGAGCCTGCCCGCCCTGGACGGGCGAGTGGGCTACGATCACCTCGAAAGGGGCGGACCTTCTTTCCAGCACGGATATGATGTCCCTGATGGCGGCGCCTTCCGCGGAAGTGACGATCCCGACCCTTTCGGGGAACCTCGGTATGGCCCTCTTCCTTGACGGATCGGTCAGTCCTTCGGCGTGCAGCCTCTTTTTTGCCTGTTCGAGAGCCATCTGCAGGGCGCCGATCCCGTAGGGCTCTGCGTGGGAAACGTACAGCTGGAGTTCGCCGGATTTCCCGTAAAACCCGAGCCTGCCCCTCACCAGGAGCGCCATCCCGTTCTCCAGGTTGAACGGCAGACGCACGGCGTGCTGCCTGAAGAAAGCGGCCCGCACGACCGCCTCACCGTCCTTCATCCTGAAATAGCAATGCCCGGAAGGGCTGACGGAAAAGTTGCTCACTTCGCCTTCGACCCAAATGTCGCGGAAGGAACGCTCGAGCTCCCTGTCGAGGAGGCTCCCCAGTTCCGACACGCTGAAGACCGGCAGGCCACGGAAAATTTCCACCATGGAGCGATTCTACCATTTTTGCCCGCGCCCCCGGAAACATCCGAAAATATCTCTTTTATCGGATGGTGATTTCGTGTAGAATGTGTTTTTCAAAGCATGTTCGGAAGGAGGAACGATTCCATGTCCGGTCATAACAAGTGGGCGAACATCAAAGCGAGAAAAGGGGCCCAGGACGCAAAGAGGGGCAAGCATTTCACCAAGGTCGCGAAGGAGATCATCGTGGCTGCGAAGCTGGCGGGGGGCGATCCTGACCATAACCCGAGGCTGAGGAACGCGATCGCGGCCGCCAGAGAGCTGAACATGCCAGGCGACAACATCAAGAGAGCCATCGCAAGGGGTACCGGCGCCGAGGGGGCGCTCACGATAGAAGAGGTCCTTTTCGAGGGATTCGGTCACTCGGGAGTCGCGATCCTCGTCGAAGCCCAGACCGACAACCGGAACAGGACCACGGGAGAGATACGGCACATATTCGGGAAATACGCGGGAAACATGGGCGTCCCGGGATGCGCGTCCCGCAACTTCAAGAGAGAGGGACACATCACGGTCCCGGCCAGCCAGACGAACGAAGAGAAGCTGATGGAGATCGCCATCGACAGCGGCGCGGAGGACGTCCAGAACGACGGAGAGACTTTCACGGTCGTCACCACCTTCGAATCGCTCAACCAGGTGGCGGAAGGGCTCGTGAAATCGGGGCTTCAGCCTTCATCGGTCAAACCGGTTTACACTGCGGTGCTGACTGTCCCGGTTTCCGGCGACAGCGCTAAGAGCGTCCTGAAACTCCTGGACGCCCTCGAGGACAACGACGACGTCGCCAACGTATGGTGCAACTTCGACATAGACGACAAGGAACTGGAAACCCTCGAGACCTGATGCTGGTCGTCGGCATTGATTCCGGTTCGATCTCGACGGGGTTCGGTTTCGTGGAAGAAAAGGGCCGCTGCCTCAAGGCCGTGGATTTCGGAGCGCTCAGGCCCGGGAAGGGCCTTCCACTAACCGACCGCATCGATTTCATCTTTCGAGAAGTATCATCCCTTTTTGAAAAGTACTCACCCGAAGTGATGGCGCTCGAGGACATTTTCATGGCGAAGAACGCCCAGAGCGCCCTCAAGCTGGGACAAGTCAGGGGCGCCATAATAGCCGCCGCAGGAACGAGGGGGATATCCGTCAGGGAGTTCTCGCCCACTCTTGTCAAATCGGCGCTGACGGGTTACGGCAGGGCCGAGAAGACACAGGTCGCCTTCATGGTAACGAAGATCCTCGGGCTGGATGCGAAGCCCTCTTCCGAGGACGCGTCCGACGCCCTCGCGCTTGCCGTGACCGCCCTGATAAGAAAGGAAATCCATCCATGATATCGAGGCTGAGAGGGAGAGTAATAGAAAAAACCCCCACCTATCTGGTAGTGGACGTGGGCGGAGTCGGCTACCTTGTCTCTGTCCCGGTCACCGCCAGCGCCGCTTTGGCCGGCGATGAAGCCGAGCTGTTCATCCAGACGGAGGTGCGCGAGGACGCGATACAGCTGTTCGGGTTCGTCAACAGAGAGGACAGGGAACTCTTCCGGCTCCTCAGGGATATCCAGGGCATAGGCCCCCAGACCGCCCTGGCGATCCTCTCCAGCATTTCCCCCGAGGATTTCTGCAGGGCTGTCAGGGAGCAGAACCCCGGGCGGTTCACCGGGATCCCGCGGGTAGGCAGGAAGACGGCGGAAAGGATCCTGCTGGAACTGAGGGAAAAAAAGTTGTCTTTCGTCGAATCCTACTCCCCGGGGGGGCTCGTTCCCGGAAAACCGGATGTCTTTCAGGACGCCGTCGCCGCTCTTGAATCCCTCGGCTATAAAACCTCAGAAGCCAACAAAGTCGTGGGTGATGTCGTGAAGGAAACCCCCGAAGCCGGAACCGAGGATCTCGTGAGGCTTTCTTTGAAGAGGCTTTCGCCCTAGACCTTCTCCTCCCTGAGCTCTTTGAGGAACTTCCGGACCCTCTCTTTGTCCTTCTCCGCGATCTCGGTGAAATGCAGGCCGTAGGCGTTGAGCCTCGAATCGACCTCCTTGGCCTCCCTGATGACCCTGGCGAAAGCCTTGACCTTCTCCTTCTCTCTGGGAAGGGTGATCTGGAGCTGCACGTTGTCCCCCAGCTTGAGGTGTTTGGTGGTAAGAATGAGGATCCCGCTACTGGAGAGGTTCCTGGAGTTGCACAGGAAGAAGTTCGATTGGATGAAACCCTGCACCTGAACGTAAACGAGGAGCCTGCTCTCGCGGCGGCTTTCTACCTGGAGAAGCTTCTTGCAGGTCTCGTTGAACTCGCCGCTCTCGATCGGCTTTCTGAGAAGGTTGTTCACCCCGCGAGGCGGCCTTTCCTGTTCGGCCGACATCTCTATAATGGAAAGATCTTTCCCGTAGGGTTCGGACCTGATCTTGTCTACCAGTTCCTCCGCCTTGAAATCAGGCAGCCTGTCGTCCATGATCAGAAGGTCGAACTTTTCCTTTGCGAAATATTCAAGGGCCTGCTTTCCGCTCGCAGCCCTCTTCACATCGTGGTCCCTTCTCAGAAGAAGGGTTTCCTCGAAAGGGATCACCGTTATTCCGCTTTCAACGATCAGGATCTTCTTCGCCATCGCCGTCTACCTCAAGACAGGATTTTACTAAAAAGAAACAAGATTAACAAGTATTGACAAGCCATTGACACGGCCCTTTTTATAATGGTAAAATTTCATCGTTCGTGGAGAAAGGGTTTTTCCCTTTGGTTGTAAATTTCTAGTTAGAGGTTTGAAAGGAGGTACGCAAATGAATTGGAGGGTCGTAACGAAACTGCTCACGGTCCTGGTGGCGATTCTTGCCGTCACCGCAGTGTGGGCGCAGTCCGGCAACACGGGATCCATTTCGGGCAAGGTCCTTGACCCGAACGGCGAACCGATTCCCGGAGCAACAGTCGTCGTAAGTTCCAACTACCTTCAGGGAACCAGGGGCACACAGGCCAGCGTGGACGGAGAGTTCATGATCCCGTTCCTTCCCCCGGCCAACGATTACAAGCTAACGGTCGAAGCCCCCGGCTTCGGCAAGGTCGTGCAGTCCGGCGTTGTCGTCAACCTGGGCTCCACCACCAACACGCTCGTGACCCTGATCACCGCCGGCGAAGAGATGACCGTTACCGGTCGTCCCCCGGTCGTCACGCTGAAAGAGACCAAAGTGTCGACCAACCTGACCCAGGAAGAGCTCGAGAGCCTTCCCGTGGACAGGAGCTATCAGAGCACGCTCTATCTCGCCCCGAACGTCGTGGCTTCCGGTTCGGGCGGCAACCCGTCGGTTTCAGGCGGAACTGCCGGAGAGAACATCTACCTTATGAACGGGATCAACACCACGGATCCCGCCACGGGCACTTTCGGAACCAACGTCAACTACAACTTCATCCGTGAAACAGAGGTCTCCACAGGCTCGATGGACGCCGAATACGGCGGCTCGACCGGCGGCCTTTTCAACATGCTGACCAAGAGCGGAAGCAACGAGTACCACGGCGAAGTCTTCTTCTATTACACTGACGACTCGTTCAACGCCAAGCCCCATTCGACCGACTTCGGCGTCGCGGGCGATGCACAGTACAAGTCTTACGACTACGGCTTCGACGTCGGCGGGCCGATTATGAAGGACCGCCTCTGGTTCTTCGTCGGATACAACCCCAACTTCTCCTCCTACCACAGCGAAGGAAGCTCAACCAGCAGCTGGGGCCCCCAGAGCTACACGAAGGATTACAGTTACGACGACGTCTGGAGATCGTGGATGTGGTCTGCCAAGTTCACCCTCCGCCTCTCCGACAGGCACAATGTCGAAGCGAGCATCAGCTCGGATCCTTCCCACATCTGGTACAACGAAGGGTCGCTGTTCAGCCCCTACGACACAGCCAGGATGACCAAGCGCTTCCAGTCCGGCTACAACACCTCTGTCCAGTGGTACGGAACCTGGACGAACAACCTTTTCTCGGAAGTCGGTTACGGAAAGAACCACTCCAGGCTGGACATCATCCCGTGGTTCGACTGGCAGTACGGCATCCCCTCGGTTCAGAACTATTACCTCGGCCTCGAGCTGAACAACACTCCTGGATTCTATTCCTTCAACGACAGGGACATGTCGCAGATCTACGCGAAGGTCCAATACATCGCAAAGAAACATGAGTTCAAGATCGGGTTCGACAAGGAGAACAACCTCTCCTCGACCAAGCAGGGTCCCACCGGCGGCGCCTACATTACGCTGGTAAGACCCAACACCAGCGACCCCCTCACCAAGGACAGGAACGCCTACAGCTACTGGTACAGGCTCTATCCCGAGAACCCCTGGTCCAAGGAAAGGGGAGGCTACTTCGCCTTCTTCGCCCAGGACAAGTGGACGCTCAGGGAAGGCCTGCTCATCAACCTCGGAATGCGTTTCGAGAGGAACAGCATGAAGCCCGAGGGCGGCCAGTATTTCGACCTGGACAGCTGGTCCCCCAGGGTCTCCGTTTCATGGGATCCCTGGAAGAACGGCAGATCCAAGTTCTACCTTTCCTGGGGCCGTTACGTCGAAAGGATCCCCACCGGGTTCATCAATTCGATGGAACCGGGACGCGGTTATGTTTATGAGTATTACCGCGGCGACAACCCTTGGTTCATCGACTACTCCGGCAGCATCCCCGCCACGGTCCTTCCCGGCACGGGCAACCAGTACGCCGAAGAACTCGCGGGCGGATTCGACATCGAAGTCACCCCCGATTTCGCCATCAGCGTGGTCGCCCAGTACCGCGAGCTGAAACAGGTCATCGAAGACATCGGCTACATGACCTCCGACGGCCTCATCAACTACTTCATCGGCAACCCTGACGGCACCTACCCCGATCAGTGCGGACCCATCTCCAACTGGTCAGGCTCGGTCGTCGGGACGCCGGTTCCGTGGGCGAAGCCGGTCAGAAGGTACAAGGCTCTCACGATCAAGGCCAACAAGCGCTTCTCCAATCACTGGTTCCTCAACGCCAACTATGTCCTCTCCTCCCTCAAAGGCAACTTTGAAGGCGGCGGCAGGGGTCTTTCCACGGCCTGGGGCAACAGCCACGCTTCGCAGTATTACGACGTTCCGGACGGCGTTCTCCAGCAGAACTCCTACGGCTTCCTTCCCACGGACAGAAGGCATGTCATGAAGATCCAGGGCTCCTACAAGTTCGACTGGGGCCTCACCCTCGGAACGTCCTTCGACCTGCAGACCGGACGCCCCATCGACAAGCTGAAGATCTACGACGCCGATTTCAACTACAACAACTACTCCGGCGCGCCCAGGTTCGTTATCCCTCGTGGAGCCGGCGGCAGACTTCCCGCTACCTGGTCCCTCGACCTTCACGCCGAATACTCATTCAAGATCTGGAAAACGGATTGGGCAGTCATCGCGGATATCTTCAACGTCACCAACAACCAGACCGCGACCAGCGTGTTCGATTATGTCGATTACTACGGCACGACCACATGGAACGGGCTCCCCATCTGGGGACAGACGACCGGAAGACAGGGCGGACGCTCTGCCAAGGTCGGCTTCAAGATGAGCTTCTAGTTCATCCCGCCACATCGTTAAAGGAAAAGCCCCGGCTCGTCCGGGGCTTTTTTTAATCCAGTGACAGCTATCCAATACTTGCCTGTTCAATATTACAGGCCCCGACCAACCCCGCGGCCATTCATGCCGACATGCAGGCATCATGCGACTTCCGATCTGGGTGAAAGTGCATTCGTCAGGCCGCGCTGCCCGACGGGTCCCCCGCGGGATTATCCGACCGCGTGAGCTGCACCACACAATGGGTGAGGGCGAGACATGACCATCGTTGCGAAATGACCGTGATCAAACAGATCGTTAAGAAACGAGCCCTCTGAGATCGCCACGGGCACGGGATGTGTTCCGGCGTTTGACCGATCATCGTTGATCCCCGGGGGAAAGAGAGGGATTCGCCTCCAGGGAACACCGGGGTTTAGGTGGAAGCTTCCATGCGCCGAACTCCCGGTAGAAAGAACGATGCGAGGAACATGAGCAGAACGGGAGCCAGCCAGAGATCGCCGAACCTTCCGTAAACGGACCTTTCTCTTATTATCCTCGTAATGCCGACGCAGCCGTCGGCCTTTCCCGGGCCGCAGACCGAATCGACCCTTCCATGCGGGTCTACGATGGCCGAATAGCCTCCGTTGGCGCTCCTGACCATATACCTGAAATTCTCGACAGCCCTTACCCGGTCCATGAGGAAATGCTGGTAGATCGCGGGGGTTCCTTCGTACCAGGCGTCGTTTGACAGATTGACTAGGATATCCGATCCCGAATTGGCCTGCTTCCTTATCAGCCCCGGGAAGATAGCCTCGTAGCATATGGTCACCCCCAACCTAACGCCGTACAGGTCTATCGGCGAGAGATCGTCCCCCGGCTCGAAGCTTCCGACCGTCTCCACGAGGGGAGAGGCGAAGAAAAGGAACTTTTCCATGGGAACGTACTCTCCGAACGGGACAAGGTGTGTTTTTTTGTAGTTTCCCGAAGGCGTTCCCCATTGATCGAGAAGTATCGCGCCGTTGTAGGTCCCCTTTTCATCCGAGAAAACGGTCCCGAACAGCATAGGGACACCGGTTTCCTTTGCGGTCTGACGGATCTTTTCGTCGCACGCCCGGTCCTGGCCCCACCCGACAGGTATGGACGATTCCGGCCATACAAGAAGCTCCGGGGATTCGCCGCTCAACCTGATGGAAAGCCCCGTGAGCCTCTCCATAGTTTCCTCCCTGAAGCCCTCGTCCCATTTCATGTCCTGGGGTATGGACGGCTGAACGACGCCCGCCCTGAAACGTGTATACTTCGTCAGGTCCTGCTTTCCGTACGAAGCGCCGTGGAGAAATGCTCCCGCGAGCAGCGCGACGGCCACCAGCGAATAGGCCAGCGTGCCAGGCTTTCGCCTTTCGGTCAGCAGAAGGGCGATGCTCGCTGCCGCCATCACGAACAGGAATGAAAGGCCCAGGACGCCGAAAACATGTGCGTTCTGAAGGAGCTCGTCGTACATCGACGCGGCGTACCCCGGCCCCCACCAGGAGAACCCTCCGAAGAGCCTTCCCTTCAGCCATTCCGTCGGCGCCCATATCAGCGGGGCGAAGCAGATGCCAGCGGGGCCGAGCCTGACGGTCAGGATCTTGACGAGGACAAAAAACAGATAGCTGAAAAAGCCGAGGTACGCGCAGAGCATGAGGACGAGCAGCGCGGCGACCGGGAACGGGATCGCGCCGAACCTGTGTATGGTCGGAACTATCCACCAGACCGTCGCGACCTCGAAAAGAGCTGTCCACAAAGGAGTCCAAAGCAGGACTTCCCTTCTGTCCGCCCTGTCAATCGCCGACAGGGGAAAGACGAAAGCCGCCACGGCGAGGATGGGGATGCCGTAAGGGGGCAGCGACGCGCACCAGAACGCCACCCAGAGGAACAGCGACGCGTTCCAGCTCAGCCGCTTCTGGACAAGAATTGAAATTTTTTCGCGAATTCGCCGTGCCATTCTTCGAATCTCACCCTTTCATCGTCGTTCCTGAAAAGCTCTCCCGCAAGCATCTTTTCGGCGTACTTTCTCGCTTTTTCGAGCATACTGAGGTCCCTCGCCGGGTTGGCGAACTGGAACTGGGATATCCCCCACTGCCTGGTCCCCGCGATCTCCCCGGCCCCCCTCAGCCTCAGGTCTTCCTCCGCTATCCTGAAGCCGTCGGAGGTTTCCTCGAGCACTCTGAGCCTCTCGCAGGATGCCTTCGACCTGCCCTCCCCGGTCATCAGGACGCAGTATCCCTTTTCCCTTCCCCTCCCCACTCTGCCCCTGAGCTGGTGGAGCTGGGCGAGGCCGAACCTTTCGGCGTTCTCGACCACTATGACGCCCGCCCTGGGAAGGTCTATCCCCACCTCCACGACGGTAGTCGCCACGAGAAGGAGCGTCTCCCGCTTCCTCATCGACTCCATGACCCTGTCCTTCTCCTTAGCGGCCATCCTGCCGTGGATCATGGCGAGCGGATATCCGCGGAAGGGGCCGAGCCTGAACTTCTCGAACGCCTCGGAAGCGGCCCGCATGTCGACCGCCTCGTTCTCCCCGATCTGCGGGAAGACGAATATCGCCTGTTTGCCCTGGTCCATCGTCCGCCGGACGAAATCCTCGACCTTATCCCTCGCCGACTCGTTCCTGACGGCAGTGACGACCTTCTCCCTGTTCGGGGGCATCTCGTCAAGTACGGAGATATCCAGGTCCCCGTGTAGGGTCAGCGCGAGGCTTCTGGGTATCGGCGTGGCCGACATGGCGAGCATGTGCGGGTTAACCCCCTTGCAGGCCAGAGCGGCCCTCTGCCTCACCCCGAAACGGTGCTGTTCGTCGATGACGATGAAGTTGAGGTTGTTGTATCCGACTCCTTCCTGAAAGAGACTCTGGGTCCCCACTACAAGCCTGATCGATCCGCTTCCAAGGCCTTCGAGGATCCTCCTTTTCTCGGAGGCCCTAGTCGAGGAAAGAAGCAGCACCGTTTCGAGCCCAAGTTTCTCCGACATTCCGCCGAGCCCCAGGAACACCTGGGAAGCGAGCGTCTCCGTCGGCGCCATGTAGGCCGACTGGAACCCCGACAGCGCCGCCCAGAGCATTCCAAGGTAAGCCATGATGCTCTTGCCGCTTCCGACGTCTCCCTGGAGCAGCCTGTACATGGGCATGTCTGACGAAAGATCATCCGCCATCTCCCGGAAGACCCTTTTCTGGGCGGATGTGAGGTCGAACGGAAGTGCCTGTCTGAGCCGCTCCCCTATCTCGGCCGACTTCCTGATCGGCCTGGCCTTCTCCTTTTTCCTCTTGGCGGATTCCCGGAGCACAAGCGTCTCGAAGGAAAAAAGCTCTTCGAAGATAAAACGCCTTATCGCGGGAGATGTTTTCCCCGCCGACTCCGCCGCCGACTTATCATCCCTCGGAAAATGTATCTCCCCGAACGCCGCTCCTGCTTCGGGGAATTTTTCTTTTTCGAGGATCGCCGACGGCAGGCATTCGACTATCTCATCGTCCGCGAGGACCCTGAACATGGCCGCCCTGAGGCTTTTCGTGCCGAAGTTCCCGATCTTCCTGTAAACCGGAACGATCCTGTTAGTGTGGATCGATTCTTCTTCCTTTTCGGAAAAAGTCTCGATGTCCGGGTTTTCCATCTGGAGGCGGTTTCCGCTCCTTGTCGGGAAAAGCGACACCTTTCCGTAAAGATAATACTTCCTGCCCTTTTCCAGGGTTTTGTCGAGCCACGGCTGGTTGAACCACACCACGTGAAGGTTCGAGGCCCCGTCCGTCACGAGCGCCTCGAAGACGGAAACCCTGCTCCTGAAGCTGCGGCGGCCTTTCTTGTCCAGGACGGTGACGAGGAGCGTTGCCCATTCGCCTTCGCGGACGCCAGAGACGGGCTTCAAGTTCCTCCTGTCCTCGTAGCGGAAGGGGAAATTGTACAGAAGCTCCCTCGGGGAATCGATGCCGGCCTTGGACAGTTTCGCCGCCTGACGGGGCGTCAGGGAGCGGATGGGACTCATTTCGCCGTCCTCTTCTCCCTTCCCAGCCCGCCTCTTCCTCCCTCGTACATGGAGTCGATAAGGCTCTTGTATTTCGACAGGACGACCCTTCTCTTTATCTTGAGGGTCGGCGTCAGTTCGCCGCTTTCCACCGACAGCTCACCGGGAAGAAGCCTGTAAGCCTTCAGCTGTTCGAAACGCGACAGCTTGACGTTCGCCCGCTTGAGTACGTTGTCGAAGAGGTGTTCTATCTGAGGATGGACTATAAGCTCCTCGACGGCGGTCACGGCCACCCCCTTCCTCTCGGCGTAAGCCCTGACGTTCTCCCAGTTGGGATGGATGACCACGCTCAGGTAAGGAAGCGCGTCTCCTATGACCACCGACTGGTTGACGTAGTTGTTCTCCGCCAGGACGCTCTCAATGTGCTGCGGGGCGATGTTCTTTCCGCCAGCGGTGACTATCAGTTCCTTCTTGCGGTCCGTGATGAACAGCCTCATCTTCTCGTCGAGATGGCCGATGTCTCCCGTCCTGAACCAGCCGTCCTCGGTGAAGCACTCCCTTGTCGCGGCCTCGTTCTTGAAATAGCCTTTCATGATGTTCGGGCCGCGCGCGAGGATCTCGCCGTCGGTGTCGATCTTTATCTCGACACCGTCCAGCGGAACTCCCACCGAACCGAAACAGATGTGGCTTTCGCTGTTGGACGTCAGGACCGGAGCGGTCTCCGTGAGGCCGTAACCCTGCACTATCCTCAGGCCGACGCCGTAAAAGAATGCTTCGAGGTCGGGGTTTATCGCCGCGCCCCCGGAGACGAAGAACCTGATCCGGCCTCCTGTGCGGGTCCTGATCCCCCGGTAGAAAAGGAGATCGAAGAACTCTCTCGCAATGGAGAGGAAGAACGGCTTCCTGTTCTCCATGACCCTGGCCTTTGCCCACCTTTCGGCAATGTTGACCCCCGCGTGGATGAAATATTTTTTCAGGTAGTTGGACCTCGACGCGTTCTCCATAAGGCGGCCGTAGATCCTCTCGTAGAGCCTCGGGACGGCGCACATGACCGTGGGGCGGACATCCCGGAGGTTGGCCAGGAGCCGGTCAATGCTTTCCGCGTAGGATATCTTCAGCCCTTCAAGGATATAGGCGTAGCAGGCAAGCCTTTCGAAAGAATGCGCGAGAGGCAGAAAAACGATAGTGGTGTCGCTCTCTCTGAATTCGAACCTTGCGAGGCCGGCTTTCGCGTTGCTCACGAAATTGTCGTGGGTGAGCATGACTCCCTTCGGCTCACCGGTCGTCCCGGAAGTGTATATTATGGACGCGAGGTCCGAAGCCTCGGGCCTGTCCTTTCCTGCCGGGTCGAACCCTTCGCTTATCAGGCTCTCCCCTTTTCTCAGCGCCTCGTCAAGATAAAAAAGCGCCTCATGCGGGGCTCCGGAGTGTTCGAGGACGATCACTTCCTTGAGGTCTCCGACCCAGGTCTTGCCCTCCGAAAGCTTCTCCGCGATCAGGGGCGTAGAAACGATGGCTGCCTTCGCCTCGGAATGGACGGCGACGAAAGCCGTGTCCTTGGCCGTAAGCGTAGGGTAGGCCGGAACGAGGACCGCTCCCAGGAGGTGGGCGGTGTAATCGGTGAGGTGCCACTCCGGCCTGTTGTGGGAGATCAGGAGGATCTTGTCGCCCTTTGAAACCCCCATGCTCGACAGGAACGCCGCGAACCTCCGGCCTCTCTCCCGGAATTCATTGCCCGTGATGCTTTTCCAAGCTTTGCCGTCGTGGTGGCCGAAAGAGCTCTCGCCCCCCAGCCTGTCGAGGTAATGGTCGTAGATATCCAGTACGGTCTTGATCTCCACTGTCCGGTTCCTCCCGCAAGAATTTTACCATAAATGAAGGCGGTCGGAAGAACCAGTTAAGTGGTAAATGGGAAATAGCAAATGAGGGTAAAAGCGAAAGACGGGAAGAACGCAAGTGCGAAGTTTTGCGGGGACATGACTCGATTCGGCTTCTTGGATCGGGATCGTGTCCCCTTGAGCAAAACGGGTGGCCCTTAAGAGCGGGGAGGATAAACATTAGATCGAAGTGCTAACATTCAAAACGGAGACATTTCGATCAATCCGGATATTTAAGATGAACCTCGATTCCTTTTTCTTTGAGGAAGGCGATGACTTTTTTCTTCCATTCTTTCTGTTGGGCCATATCTTTTTCGTCGCCAAATGAGATCGTTGGAGATTTTTCCAAATCCCAGATAAAGCTTCTCCCATAATTATTATTGGCAGCATAATCGGCACCAGCTTGCAATAAATATAATAGAATTTCATAGTGGCCGCCAGCGGCATGCCATAAAGCGTTATTTCCATCTTTGTCCTTCATATTTATGTCAGCGCCGGAATTTAACAGCAATTTCAAAGCCTCCATCGCCCTTTCATTGTACATGATCACAGCAGCTATCAGCGGGCGACCATCGTCAAAATGATTGACACCATCTTCGTATCGTTTGCGGAAAACCCAATTGGGGTCTCCGCCGTGCTGAAGGCATAGTTCGAGGAAGGGAAGAGTTTCCTTGGAGATTTCGCCACCCATAGCCGCAAACCAGATTACGGATTCGCCTTCAGATGTGGCGATATTAGGGTTGGCGCCATGTTCCAGCAGCCGTTTGAACCCCTTAATATTTAGACTTGAAAATGCCGCAATAAGCGGGGTCACATTATCTTTTCCGATATAGTTGACATCCGCTCCCTGCGACACGAGCGAGTCGATTTTCTTGATGTCACCCTTGTTCGCGGCGAGGATCAATTCCACAACTTTTTCATCGGCAAAATACTCTCTGAGTTCTTTTTTACTTATAGGCTTGCCTTTGGCGTTAAAAGAGACGACAGGAAGCAGGATCAGCAGACTCAGCGCAACAACTCTCTTCAACATCTCTCCCCCTTCATCCTGGGCAATCAAATTATAATCCCAAATCGTAGAAATTTGCAGAATGCCCAATATTTGAGCCCGGCGGCGAAGCCGCCGACGCATAGACGCCGATGGGCCAGCTACTAGGAAAACGAGACGGCCGCACCGGAAGTGTACTGTGATGTACTCTGAGGATGCGGACGTCGATGTCTGACAACGTAGATGGTCCGTCGCCGTCGGCGTGTGTTTGGGTGGGGGGGGGGGGGGGGATGTTATGTGGCGCAGCAGGGGGCGCCGAAGGCGGACAAAGGCGAGCTGAAGGCTCCGAGTGAGCTTGCTCACAGAGAGACTCAAGCGATGCCTGGCAAGATGCTCAGCATCGCCCTGCGCCCTTACTATGGCTAATTGGGCGAACAGCCGTTAGCCCCTACATCCATTTTGCAGTTTTCACTTTTCAATTTTATATTCTCGATTCCGGCAAGGCCGGCACCGTGTTGCCATTTTGCCAATAATCAGATACAATTAGCCTTCTCCGCAGTAAAAACCGCGGAAAATTCAAATGGAGGTAAGACATGTCAAGAACCCAGGACTTTATCAAAACAGATGAAACATACGGCGCCCACAACTACCACCCCCTCCCGGTCGTCATCGAAAAGGCCGAGGGAGTCTGGGTCTGGGACGTCGACGGAAAGAAGTATATGGACTGCCTCTCCGCCTACTCGGCCGTCAACCAGGGCCACCGCCACCCGAAGATCGTGGCCGCCCTCAAAGCCCAGGCCGACAGGGTCACTCTCACCTCGAGAGCGTTCCACAACGACAGGATGGGCGACTGGTTGAAGCTCCTGTGCGAGCTCACAGGCTACCCCAAGGCGCTCCCAATGAACACCGGCGCCGAGGCGGTCGAGACGGCGATCAAGGCCGCCCGCAAGTGGGGAAAATACGTCAAGGGCGTCGAGAACGGGAAACAGGAGATCATCGTCTGCGAGCAGAACTTCCACGGAAGGACGACCACGATCATCGGGTTCTCCTCCGACGAGCAGACGCGTGACGGCTTCGGGCCATACACGCCCGGCTTCGTAACGATCCCTTACGGCGACCCGGCGGCTCTCAAAAAAGCCATAAACAAGAACACGGTCGGATTCCTCGTCGAGCCCATCCAGGGCGAGGCGGGGGTCGTAGTGCCTCCCGAAGGCTACTTGAAGGAGTGCTTCGACATCTGCAAACAGAACAAGGTGCTCTTCATCGCGGACGAGGTCCAGACGGGCTTCTGCCGCACCGGCAAGTGGTTCGCTACCCAGTGGGAAGGGATCAAGCCCGACATCCTGGTGCTGGGCAAGGCCCTCGGCGGCGGGATGTATCCTGTTTCCGCGATCGTTTCCGGCGAAGAGGTGATGGGCGTATTCCACCCGGGCGACCACGGCTCGACCTTCGGAGGAAATCCGGTTGCCGCGGCCGTTTCGCAGGCAGCCCTCGAAGTTCTCCGGGACGAAAAGCTGGCCGAACGGGCTGAGGAGATGGGAACCCGCTTCATGGAAGGCCTCAGGAAACTCAACAACCCCAAAGTCGCCCTGGTCAGGGGGAAAGGTCTCCTGATCGGGCTCGTCATAAAGAACGAGGCGGGAAAGGCGCGCCCCTACTGCATGAAGCTGATGGAGAACGGGCTCCTCGCCAAGGACACTCACGAACAGGTGATCAGGTTCGCCCCCGCGCTGACCATAACCGCCGAGGAAGTGGACTGGGCAGTATCGACTATCGGCAAGGTCCTCGCCTGAAACTATTCCCCGATGCCATGAAGAAAGGGCAGTCCTTAGGGGCTGCCCTTCTGATATCCGGATGAAAAAGCTTCTTTTCTCGAGACCGGCGGCGATCTTCTTCCTGACGGCAATCACGGCCATCTGGGGCTGGAGCTTCGTCATCGTAAAGGAGTCCGTATCGGTTTATCCCGTCTTCTCGTTCCTTTCGCTCAGGTTCTTCCTCGGCGCGGTGATCCTCGCAGCGTTCCTTGGAAGGTCCATTTTCAAGATGGACAGGTCGACCATGCTTGCCGGATGCATGCTGGGCCTTTTTCTTTTCGGCGGTTACGCCTTCCAGACGACGGGGCTCCTCTATACCACTCCCGCTCACAGCGGGTTCATAACCGGGCTTTTCGTCGTTTTCACGCCCGTCTTCGAATCGTTCATCTTTAAAAGGAAGCCTCACCCGGCGGTCGTATTTTCTCTTGTCCTTTCCACCGTCGGGCTTTTCGTCCTCTCCTACGACCCGGGCGCGGAAGGGATCAACATCGGCGACTTCCTGAGCCTCATCTGCGCCATCATCTACGCCTTCCACCTGATCCTGATCGACCGCTGGTCGAAGAAGCACGACACCCTCGGCCTCGCCTTCCTCCAGGTCTTCACGGTGTCGCTGCTTTCCCTGGCGGCCGCCCTGATGGTAAGGGCTCATTTTGCCCCCGTGCCTCCCGCGGCGATGAAGGGGATCCTCCTGACGGCGGTCTTCGCCACAGCCCTGAGTTACTATGTCCAGACGACCTTCCAGAAGGTCACTTCAGCCACCGAGGCGGCCCTCATATTCACCCTGGAGCCGATCTTCGCAGGCGTTTTCGCCTACTTCATGTGGGGCGAGCGGATAACGGGAAGGACGGTCGCGGGCGGGCTGCTCATTTTCGCCGGGATCGTCATTTCCCAGGTCAGGTATTTCTTTTTCGGGAGGACGGACGGGCTTGTTGACGAACAAAAATAAAAAAGCTATAATAGCGCCTTTCAAGTGTTCGGAGTGACATCCGGGCACCCGGGGGTAAAAGGAAGTTTATGAACGGTCGCCGGATTTTCACCCCGCCTGCACAGGCTTTCGCGGAATCGGAACCGCCGGGGCCGTCCCTCTTCAGCGTCAAAATGGAGGCTCAGTTATGGTGATTGACAAAAAGGTGAAAAGGTTTTCTGCGGGTCTGGCGGCGTTTCTACTGTTCTTCCTGCTGCTCTCCTCCCTGACCGGCTGCGCGTCGTTCAAAGAGCACCTGGCGATGAAGGACGCGGCGGCCGCCTACAAGGCCGGCCATTGGGACGAAGCGATAACGAATTACAAGAAAGCCCTGGCGATAAACCAGTACAGGCCCGAGAACTGGAAACACCTGGGATTCTGCTACTGGAACATCATTGAGCCGGGCTCCAGCCAGCCGAAAGACGTGGAAGCCACCAACAACGCCCTCGAAGCGTTCCAGAACTACCTGAAGATAGTGAAGAACGATCCGGCGATCCAGGACTACATAATCAATCTGTATTTGAACCAGAACAGGATCGAGGACGGTGTCAAGTTCTACGAAAGCCTCCTCGCCGAGAACCCGACCGACCCCAGGATCCTTTACACCCTGAGCGTCATGTACGGCAAGCTCGGGGATTTCGACAAATCCCTCATGTATTCCAAGAAAAAAGCCGACCTGACCCCGACCGACCCGGCCGGGTACATCTTCATATCGGCGCTTTGCTGGGAAAGATCCTACAACAAGTTCAACCCCCTGCCGAAGGAACAGCGCGAGAAGCTGGTGGCCGAAGGCATGCAGATGGTCGACAAGGCCCTCTCCCTCGACAACAACAGCTTCGAAGGGCATGTTTACAAGAACCTTCTCTACCGCCAGTTCGCCGAGATATCGAAGCTGAGGGCCGAAGACGAGAAGGACCGGCGGAAAAAGAAAGAGCTGATGGACGAAGCCGACGCTTTCCTCAAGAAAGCGGACGCCGAAAGAGACATCGCCAAGGAAATAAGGAAGAACAAGCCCGCGTCCTCCGGCAAGACCGAAGGGTCGAAATAGAGAGGTGATGAATGTTCGATACTCTTGTTGAAACGAAGAGAGAGAGGCAGACCAAGAGGGCCCTGGCGACCTTCCCCATCGCCCTGGGCGCCCACATCATTCTTCTTTCAGTGCTGATCGTCTGGAACATCTACGCTGTCGACGAACTGGAAGCCCCGATCCTGATGGTCTCCATTTTCCAGGCCGAAGCGCCCCCGCCGCCGCCCCCGCCGCCGCCGCCGCCGCCCAGGCCGCCCGCCGCGCAGGTGAAGCAGGTTCAGGCGCCCGTGCCGCTGGACCCCGAGAAGCTTGTCACCCCGACCGTCGTCCCCGACAAGATCCCTCCGGCCCAGCTGATCACCGGCACCGGTGAAGGCGGAGTCGAAGGCGGAGTCGAAGGCGGAGTCGAGGGCGGAGTCCTCGGCGGAGTCCTCGGAGGAGAGACAACCACCACTAGGAAGATCATGCAGATCGGAGCCGTCAAGCCGCCGAAGCTGATCAGGGACTACCAGCCCGTCTATCCCCCCGCCGCGCTCGCGATGGGCCTTTCCGGCAAAGTGGTCGTGGAGGTCATCATCAACGAGAGCGGAGAGGTCGAGAACGCCAGGATCCTCAGCTCCAACAACCATATCTTCGACGACGCTGCTCTAGAGGCCGCCAGAAGGTGGAAGTTCTCGCCCCCTACAGATGAAAGGGGCCAGAAGGTCGCCGTTTACTTCATCAGGGCGATCAACTTCAAATCGAGCAATTAGGATAGGATTTTAAGTTAAAAGATAGGAATACTTTAACTAGTTCAGAAAGGAGTTGAAACAATGGATCTAAGCATCATGGGACTTTGGAAATCGATGGGTTTTCTGGCAAAGGCGGTCGTCATCCTTCTCTTCGGGATGTCGTTGATCTCGCTGTGGGCGTTCATCGACCGTTTCCTTCTCTTCCTCTCGGCCAAGAAGCAGTCTCTGCAGTTCATCGCCAAGGCGTCTCCCCTAATCAAGCAGAACAGGCTTGAAGACGTTATCCAGGTGGCCAGGAGCTTCAAGAACAGCCACATTGCCAAGGTCTTCGCCGCCGGCATCCTCGAGTTCCAGGCCGAACAGGGCGGAGGCATAAGCTACAACGTCATCGAGGCGGCAAAGAGGGCGATCGAGCGCGCCACGGTCAAGACGACGGCCGAAATGAAGAGGTGGCTCAGCCTCCTCGCGACCGTCGGCTCCACGGCCCCATTCGTAGGGCTGTTCGGAACGGTCGTCGGCATCATCAACGCTTTCAAGGGCATTTCGATGACAGGTTCGGGCGGCATCGGCGCGGTGGCAGGCGGCATCGCCGAAGCTCTCGTCACGACAGCTTTCGGCATCGGCGTCGCGGTCATCGCGGTCTGGTTCTTCAACTACTTCGTGAACAAATCCGACCTCTTCGAAGTCGAGATGAAGAACTCATCCTCAGAGCTCGTGGATCACTTCATCAAGATCTCAGGCGCAGAGGGCAACTAAGAACGGAGGTTCCCAATGAGTATGGATGTCGGCGGCGGTAAATCTGTAAACAGCGACATCAACGTAACGCCATTTTGCGACGTTGTCCTTGTTCTGCTGATCATTTTCATGGTCATCACGCCCATGTTGCAGAAAGGCGTCCCGGTCCAGCTCCCCAACTCCAGGAACCCTCAGGACCAGCCTGAGGCCGACCAGGAGAGCAGCCTTGTCATAGCTATCCCCTCCGAGAACAGCTATCACATAGGCAAGGACGGACTTCCCTTCGAAGCTCTGAAGGAGCAAATTGGCGAGGACTACCAGAGGAACCCGGCGAAACCGGTCTTCATCAAGGCCTCCAGGACCATACCCTTCTATGAAGTCAAGAGGGTCCTGAAGTCAGTCCAGGACACCGGTTTCAAGAAGGTCGCCCTTTTGACCCAGCACGTGGACGAAAAGGGCAACGTGATTTCCGGTTCCGCGGCCGCGAAGATGGCCGAATAAGGAGAAGATACGATGTCTATGGAAGTTGGCGCTTCAAAAACCAAGTCCGACCCCAACATAACGCCTCTTATCGACGTCCTTCTCGTTCTCCTGATCATCTTCATGATCATCACTCCGATCATGCAGAAGGGCTTCGATTCGCAGGTTCCCCAGAAGGCCACTGGACCGCAGTCCGGGCCCAGCAACGTCATCGTCCTTCAGATCGACCCGAACGGCGGCCTCTCCATCAACAAGAAGTCGGTCACATTCAACGACCTCGGGGACGAGCTCAACGCCATTTACTCGACGAGGCCGGACAAGATCCTCTTCGTCGACGCGGACGACAAAGCAGTCTACGAGGAAGTGGTCAAGGCGATCGACGTGGCCAAGGGACAGGGTAAGGTTGAAACAATCGGCTTTGTTCTGAACTAGTTACATCTTTTTTTACTGCTCAAGGCTCTTTTTCAGGACACCCTCTTGAAGAAGAGCCTTTTTTCTATTAAAATAACCATTCTTATTCAAAGGCTTCTGGCCTTTTTTTTATCTTCCGAGCATGAACTGGGAAAGGAGGAATTAAAGTGAACCCTACCTGGCAACTCATTCTTTTCACTTTGGGTTTCAGCGTATTCGGGCTTTTCGCCGCAGCCTACCTCGCAAAATGGGTCCTGAGGAAAGACACAGGTTCGCCTGAGATGAGAAAGATCTCGGACGCCATCAAGGAGGGCGCCGAGGCATTTTTAAGAAGACAGAATATGACTATTTTGATGCTTTCACTGGTGTGCGCGGTACTCATCTTCGTGGGGTACGGCCTCATCAGGGAGCACAGGCAGTTCGATCCCGTCGACAGCTCAATGAAACTGGCCATGTGGATAACGATCTCCTTCATCTTCGGAGCTCTCTGCTCTGTCTTCGCGGGCTACGTGGGGATGTGGGTATCGATCCGCAGCAACATCAGGACAGCTTCCGCAGCGATGACCAGCCTGAACGACGCGCTTAGGATCGCGCTCAGGGGCGGGGCGGTCTCGGGGCTTCTCGTCGTGGCCATGAGCCTTCTGGGCGTCGCCGGCCTCTACGCGCTCGTTTACGCGATAGGAGGCGTAGAGGAGACCAGGATCCCGCTCCTGATCGTCGGCTACGGTTTCGGAGCCTCCTTCGTGGCGCTTTTCGCCCAGCTAGGCGGAGGCATCTACACGAAAGCGGCCGATGTCGGGGCCGATCTCGTCGGCAAAGTCGAAGCAGGCATCCCCGAAGACGACCCCAGGAATCCAGCCGTCATCGCGGACCTCGTCGGCGACAACGTCGGCGACTGCGCGGGCCGCGGAGCGGACCTCTTCGAATCTACGGCGGCGGAGAACATCGGCGCGATGATCCTGGGCGCGACGCTCGCCGCGCACGCCGAAAAGGCGGGGTTCGCCTTCTCCATGGGAGTAGTAGGCGTGATGATGTTCCCGCTCGTCGCCCGCGCCCTCGGCATCCTCGCCTCGATCATCGGCATCCTCTCGGTGAAGATGGACAAGGAAGAGAAGATGGACCCTATGCAGGCGCTGAACAGGGGCTACTACGTGGCGGTCATCCTCGCGATGATCGGCTTCGGCGCGGCTTCACGCTGGCTGCTTCACACCGACAAGGCCCCCAACGCCTGGATCTATTTCTTCGTCTGCGGGATCATCGGAGTGCTCACATCCGTAGCTTTCGTATACATAACCCAGTACTACACCGAGTACAAGTACAAACCCGTCCAGAGCATCGCCGAGGCCTCCAAGACAGGCCCCGCCACCAACATCATCACGGGCGTCAGCGTCGGCCTCGAATGCGTCTGGATGCCCACCCTCTGCATGGGGGCGGCCCTTCTCGCCTCCTACTACCTCGGAGAGATGAGCGGCCTTCCCGGGGCGGGCCTTTTCGGAACCGCGGTTGCAACCATGGGCATGCTCGCTACTGCGGCCTTCATCCTCGCCATGGACACCTTCGGCCCCATAACTGACAACGCGGGCGGCATAATTGAAATGTCGAAACAGCCTGAAGAAGTGAGGATCAAGACCGACAGGCTCGACTCGGTCGGGAACACCACCAAGGCCCTGACGAAGGGCTACGCTATCGGCTCGGCGGGTCTCGCGGCTTTCCTCCTTTTCCAGGCATACATGGACGAGATCAAGAATTACGCCGGCAAGGCCGAGGATTTCAACTTCACCGTAAACCTGGCGAAGCCTGTGGTTTTCGTCGGCGGGCTCATAGGCGCCATGCTCGTCTTCCTCTTTTCAGCCCTCGCCATCAGGGCAGTCGGCAAGGCCGCCCAGGCGATCATCGAAGAGGTCAGGAGGCAGTACGCGAAGCTCCCCAGGGAAAACGACATCATCCAGTTCCCCGATGATTTCAAGCCCGATTACGGAAGCTGCGTGGACATCGTGACGAAGTCCGCCCTCAAGAAGATGATCCTCCCCGGCCTGCTTCCGGTCCTGACGCCCCTCGCGGTCGGCCTCATCTTCAAGGTCTTCATCTCCGAAGGCAACGAGCTTATCTCCGCCGAAGCGGTGGCCTCCCTGCTGATGGTCGGGACGATCGCAGGCATTCTCATGGCTCTCTTCCTGAACAACGGCGGAGGTGCCTGGGACAACGCCAAGAAATACATCGAGACTGGAGCGCATGGCGGCAAGTACCTGACCGACGCGAAAGGCAACAAGACAAAGAACCCGACCCATGCGGCGGCAGTTGTCGGCGACACCGTCGGCGATCCCTTCAAGGACACCGCCGGGCCCTCGATCCACGTCCTCGTCAAACTGCTCTCCACCATCACGCTGGTTCTCGCACCTCTGTTCCTTTAAGGACTTTTCAGGGGGGACTCTTAAGGGTCCCCCCTTCGATCTTCCATGAAAACTCTCTTTTCCGCTATCTTGATCGTCCTCTCCTTCCTCTCCGTCCGGGATCTCAATTTTCTCGAAGACTACCGATATCGTCTTGAATACTCCTTCCCCGACGCCAGGATGTCCCTCAGCCCCATCAATCCTTATTTGAGCGCGGCTTCGGTCATCGTGGGCGAAACCGCTTCCGGAAAAATAATAATCGCCAAGAACGAGAACGAGACCAGGTCGATCGCCTCGGTCACCAAGCTTGTCACGGCGCTGACAGTCCTGAACGGCGGACAGGACCTCGACGAAGAGCTCGAGATAACCGAGGCCGACTGGGACACGATCAAGGGTTCGAGCTCCCATATACCTCACGGCGCAGTATTCACGAGGGGAGAACTTCTCAACCTGGCTTTGATGTCGTCCGAGAACAGGGCAGCTCTCTGCCTCGCGAGGAATTACAAGGGGGGGACTCACATCTTCGTAAGGGACATGAACAGGCTGTGCAGGACGATAGGGGCTGACACCAGCTACTTCGTCGACCCGGCAGGACTCAGCCCCGTGAACGTCTCCACTGCCTCCGACCTTTTCAGAATCGTGAGAGCAGCCTATTGCAAGGACCTGATCAGGGATTTCTCGACCCGGGACGACCTGCTCTTCGCGAGCCGGACCGGCAAGTTCAGGCGCTACTTCGGCAACACCAACAATATAGTGGTGAACGACAAATGGCTCGTGAAGATGAGCAAGACGGGTTACATCCTCGAGGCGGGGCGCTGCCTGGCGCTCGTCTTCGAAGTGAAAGGCAAAGACTACGCGATGATCCTCCTCGGCGAACCCTCCGTTTATCAGCGCGACAATGACGCCGAAACGATCCGCAAGTGGATAGAGGATGTCATCGAAAAGAGCTGAAGGCTGTCTACAGGGCTGAAGACTGAAGGCTGAAGTTCAATAAGGAAATGATTCCGCAATTTTAAAATTTTCAATTTTCAACTTTCATTTTTCAATGCAGGCGCAGCCTGCAGGGCTGAAGGCTGAAGGCGGAAGAGCTGAAGTTCAACAAGGAAATTGATTCCTAAACTTTTCACTTTTCAATCTTCACTTTTCAATTTTCAATTTTCAATTCAAGCGAAGCTTGCACGGGAGCTGAAGGCTGAAGGCGGAAGAGCTGAAGGTCAATAAGGAAACAGATTCCTCAATTTTATAATTTTCAATTTTCAATTTAATATTTTCAATTGAAGCGAAGCTTGCCCACCCTATATCAGCTGCAACCGCCACAGGTCGTGCAGGTGGATGATCCCCGTAACCTTTCCGTCAGGGTCCGTGACCGCGAGCGAAGTCACCTTTTTATCCTCCATGACGCCGAGAGCTTCAACCGCGAGAGCCTCCTCCTGGAGGGCGAGAGGCCTCGTGTTGGCGCATTCTATGGCCGACCTCTGCAGGATCTCCCCCCCGTACTTCTCCAGCATCCTCCTCAGGTCGCCGTCCGTGATTATCCCCTTAAGGAAGTTCGCCCTGTCGGTGATGATCGCCACGCCGAGCTTCTTCGACGATATCACGTAGATAAGATCCTTCATCGGGGTCCCCGGAGAGACTACCGGGAGCTCGTCGCCCGTGTGCATGAGTTCTTTCAGTTTAAGGAACCTCTTGCCGAGTTTTCCGCCCGGATGGTATTTCGCGAAATCTTCCCGCCTGAAGTCGCGCCTTTCCATCAGTTCAGCGGCTATGGCGTCGCCCAGCGCGATCTGGACAGTGGTGGAAGCCATCGGGGCCAGGTCGAGCGGGCATCCTTCCTCACCGACCCTCACGAGAATGCGGACGTCAGAATTGAGGGCCAGGGAGGACCCGCCGTTCCCGGTCATCGAGATGACGGAAACCCCGATCCTCTTCAGGAACGGAACGAGGTTGACCAGTTCCTCCGTTTCCCCGCTGTTCGAAAGCGCCAGGACAACATCCCCCTTCCTCAGCATCCCGAGGTCCCCGTGGATCGCTTCGGAGGGGTGCAGGAAGAAGCTGGGCGTCCCCGTCGAAGCAAGCGTCGCGGATATCTTCCTTCCGACGAGGCCGCTCTTTCCGAGGCCCGACACTACCACCCTGCCCTCGCACCTCAGCATCATGTCGATCGCCTTCCCGAAACTCTCGTCCAGCGAAGACATGGCTTCCGTCACCGACCTGACTTCCGTTTCAAGCACCTTCCTTGCGGCTTTGAATTCCATCTTCATTTCCTCACGAGGCCGAATATTGCCGAGAGCTTCGCGGCGACCGCCGGAAATTCGTCTATCTTCATCGAGTTCGCGCCGTCCGAGAGCGCCTTTGCCGGATTGTCGTGCATCTCGAAGAAGAATCCGTCGGCTCCCGCGCCTGCTGCCGCCTGCGCCAGGGTCACTATGAACTTGGCGTCTCCAGTAGACCTACCCTGCCCTCCTCCGGGCCTCTGGACCGAATGGGTCGCGTCGAAGATCACCGGGTAGCCCAGCTCTTTCATCGCGGGTATCGAGCGCATGTCCACGACCAGGTTGTTGTAGCCGAAGGTCGCGCCCCTCTCGGTAAGCCAGATCTCCTTCGCCCTTCCGCTCTCAAGCTTCCCGACCACGAAGATCATGTCCCACGGTGAGAGGAACTGCCCCTTCTTGACGTTCACGGTCCTTCCGCTCTTCGCGCACTCGAGAAGGAGGTCGGTCTGCCTGCAAAGGAAGGCGGGGACCTGGATCACGTCGGCCACTTCCGCGACCTGTTCAACCTGGGCGGTTTCGTGCACGTCTGTAAGGACCTTCAGGCCTGTTTCCTTCTTCACCGCGGCAAGGATCTCCAGCCCCTTGTTGAGGCCCGGCCCGCGGTAGCTCTTCACGGATGTCCTGTTGGCTTTGTCGAAACTCGCCTTGAAAACTACCGTCGCTCCGAGCTTCTCCGCGAAGGCGCAGATCTTTTTCGCGAGCTTCAGCGTGTGCTCCCTGCTCTCGATGACGCACGGGCCTGCAATGAAAAGAGGCTTCCTGTCCATTTCGGCATATATTTTTCTTGCCAAGGTTATTTCTCCGTTTTCCCTTCGATCCGGTTCTTGTAGGAGGCCTTCACGAACTCCCTGAAGAGCGGGTGGGGGTAGAGAGGCCTGGACTTGAACTCGGGGTGAAACTGGCAGCCAAGGAACCACGGGTGTTCCCTGACCTCCACGATCTCGACGAACTTGTTGTCCGGCGATATGCCGGTGATCGAGAGCCCCTTCTGTTCGCAGAGATCCTTGTACGCCGGGTTGAACTCGTACCTGTGGCGGTGCCTCTCCCCCACGCTGTTCGTGCCGTACGCATTTTCCGCCCGCGAACCTTTCCTGAGTAGGCACTCGAACTTGCCCAGCCTCATGTTGCCGCCGTATGTCTCGTCCCCGAGAAGGTCCCTGAGCTTGTAGAAGACCGGGTTGCCGGTGTTCCTGTCAAACTCGGTGGAATTTGCGTCCTTGAGCCCCAGCACGCTGCGGGCGAACTCGATCGTTGCAAGCTGCATGCCGAGGCAGATGCCGAAGAAGGGCACTTTGTTCTCTCGGGCGTAGCGGACCGCGGCCATCTTCCCTTCGATGCCCCTTTCCCCGAAGCCGCCCGGGACAAGGATGCCGTGTATGTTTTCGAGGACCTCCCTCGCGCCCTGCTTCTCGATCTCCTCGGCTTCGATCCACTTGATCTCCACCGCGCAGTTGTTCGCCACTCCCGATATGACCAGCGCCTCTTTCAGGCTCTTGTAGGAATCCTCGTACTTGATATATTTGCCGACGATGCCTATCGTGACCGAATCCTCAGGGTGCTTCAGCCTCTCGACGAAGCTCTCCCATCTTTCAAGATGCCTTTCCTGGAGAGGAAGGCCCAGGTACTTCAAGATGATGTAATCCAGCCCCTCCTCCGAGAAGTAGAGAGGGCATTCGTAGACGTGCTCGACATCCCTCGCGGTGATGACCGCCTCCTCCTTCACGTTGCAGAAAAGGGCGATCTTCGCCTTCATGTCCCTCTGGATCTGGTACTCCGTGCGGCATAGAAGTATGTCCGGCTGGATCCCGATCGAAAGCAGTTCCTTGACCGAATGCTGGGTGGGCTTGGTCTTCAGTTCGTGGCTCGCCCTTATGTAGGGGATGAGCGTCAGGTGGATGAAGAGGGCGTTCACCGAGCCTTCCTCGAGCTGGATCTGCCTTATCGCTTCCAGGAAGGGCAGGGACTCGATGTCGCCGACCGTTCCGCCTATCTCTACGATGGCGATGTCCGCGTTCTTCGCCTGCTCGCGGATCACGCTCTTGATCTCGTTCGTGACATGGGGGATGACCTGGACGGTCCCGCCGAGGTAGTCTCCCCTTCTCTCCTTTTCGATCACCTGGAGGTATATCCTTCCCGCGGTGAAATTGTTGCCCTTCGTGCTCTCCTGCGATGTGAACCTCTCGTAGTGGCCGAGGTCGAGGTCGGTCTCGGCGCCGTCCTCCGTGACGAAGACCTCGCCGTGCTGGAACGGGCTCATCGTTCCCGGGTCGACGTTTATGTACGGGTCGAGCTTCTGGATGGAGACCTTGAACCCCCTCGATTCAAGGAGGCATCCGATCGAAGCCGCCGCTATGCCTTTCCCCAAAGATGAAACAACGCCGCCAGTAACGAAGATGAATTTTGCCATTCGATAGCCTCCCTTTTTCGGCCAGGAAATGATAATCCTTCAAAGGGATTTGATTCTATCACAAGTGGCGACAAGTAAGAAATGGGAAATCACAGGGAATCTTGACAGCCTTTTAGCGCAGGGAAAGATGCCTTCGCATCTTTTTCGGCTTCGCTCAAGGCCCTATAACGAGCAAGCTCGCTCCGAGCCTTGATGCTCGCCTTGATCAGCTTTCAGCTTCCCCTGCGCCATAAAAACTACAAGCCACCCCCCCACCCCGATGCATGCGCCGACGGCGATGGAGCGAACTGCTTTGTCAGCCTGCGGGGTCCAAAACCCTCCGAGTACATCACAGTACACGTCGGGCTTGTCCCCCTTGCCTTCCTCGCATGCCGCCCATCGGCGTCGGGACGCTGCAAGCGGTGCTTGCCCTGCCAAGCTTCAACCACCCTTAAATAAAAACAAGTGATTTTATCTATTTCTGTTATGTTTTCAATTCTATACGAAGGTGATCGGCTTTTTCCAACGATTCTAACTCAAAAAACCATAGCAAATTCGCGATTAATCTTTCCGGGAGCTGGACGTCGAATTCCTTTCCATCTTTGCCTTGCTCGATTCTAATCCTGCAAAATGTCCTACCCTCAATTCGCCAAGTACACGGTGAAAAAAAGTATTTAATTAATTCCCGACTTAAGTTGTCAAAAGGTTTCAAGGAAGCTATTTTTCTCCACGCAACATACTCAGCAGATGTAACACCAAATTTAAAATAACCTGTTTCATTCATTCTTTCGAGGCGGACTATTCCGAAAAATAATTCTTTCTCTTTTATTGTATCAATTAATTCGGGCATACACCTATTGTTATCACGCATTCTCCATATCCCCAGATATCAAGATAGCACATTTCTTGGCAGGATATAAGAAACTTCGGCCCCAGCGGCGGAGCCGCTGACGCATAGACGCCGATGGAGCAGATACTAGGAAGATGAGGCGATCGAGCCGGAGGCATCTGAAGCCAACTGCTTGGCTTCTAGTCAGCGAGGGCTCCGTACCGAGCGGAATAATATAGAAATCGAGCATTTGAAAATCCCGAAGTCTGACACAGCATATGGCCCGTAGCCGTCGGCGTATGGCCGAGTGTGGGGGGGGTGGTGTGGAATTATTTCAGGCGCAGGCAAAGCCGCCAAAAGGCGGCGAAAGAGCGAGAGGAAGCCTCGGGAAATGTCTTGCATTTCTGAGAGGCTGACTGGAAGCTCTGATAATCTGCGAAAGCAGATTTGCCTGCGCCTTTATTCACATCGATGTCGCTACTTTTCTTCGAAGAAGGCTTTGACCCGCTGAAGGTCAGAAGTGAGCGGGAACGGCGGGAGGCTCTGGAGTATCCGCTTCCCGTAGCCCTTCCTCCTCAGCCTGTTGTCCAGGCACGCCACGACCCCCCGGTCCCTCCTCGACCGTATCAGCCTCCCCATCCCCTGCTTCAGTATCATCGCCGCCATCGGCAACTGGTACGTCGAGAACGGGTCCTCCCCCCTCTGTCTGATCTCCTCGATCCTCGCCTCTATGATCGGGTCCCCCGGCACCGCGAACGGTATCTTGTCGATCACCACCAGCGAGAGAGCCTCCCCCTGCACATCCACCCCCTGCCAGAAAGAGCTCGTCGCCACCAGCACCCCGTTCCCCGCCTCCCTGAACTCCTCCAGCGTCGTGTTCCTCGGCTTCTCCCCCTGCAGGAAGAGCGGATAAGGAACCGTCCCCTTCAGGCTTTCATGGATCGAGTTCATGTTCTTGATCGACGTGCAGAGGATGAAAGCTCTTCCCTTCGAATAGAGGACCAGTTTGTCGATCGCGTCCATCGCCGAGATGATGAACTCCTTCGACATCGGCTCCGGGAAGGTCTCGGGGACATAGAAAAGCCCCTGCTTCCCGTAATCGAACGGGCTCTCTATCTTTATCTCGAAGTTGTCGGTCGGCACGCCCAGGCGGCCTTTCAGATAGTCGAACGAGCCGTTCACTGAAAGAGTCGCCGAGGTAAGCACTCCGCTCTTGATCTTCTCGAAAAGGCTTTTCCTCAGCATCGGCCCGACGAGGACGGGGCTCGCGTTCAGGACTACGTTCTTTCCCCTTGTTTCAACGCTTCTGACATAGTTCCGCTCGTCCTCCGAGAAGACGAAACGGAGAGATTCGGCGAGGACCTGGAGCCTGGCTTCCAGACTCAGCAGGGCCTCCTCGTCAAGCGAGCCTTCAAGGGAGCGGTGATAGACGGTCATCTTGGAGACAAGCATCTCCAGGGCTTCGCCAGATCCGGAAAGGTCCTCGTGCGCAAGCCTTTTCCTCTCGGCGGCCCCCGGCAGCCTCCCGAAAAAGTCGGAAAGTTCGGGCTCCAGCGAGAGATGGTGCTTGCGGCTCTTGGCTTTTTTTGATGTCTTCAGCTCCTGGCCGCAGTCGTGGGCCCACTCCTCGATCATCTTCTTCGAAACGGTGACGCCGAAGAAGGAGGTCGCGGAGTCTTCCGCTTCGTGCGCCTCGTCTATCACGAGGTTGACGAAATCGGGAAGCACCGAGGCGTTCACCCCTCTCGAGCGGACGCTGAGGTCGGCGAAAAGAAGGTGGTGGTTGGTGATTATTATGTCCGCCGCCTCCGCGGCCCTCCTGAGTTTGAGCAGATAACAGTCCTGGAAACGTGGGCACCTGCTCCAGGAGCACCTTTCCGGCCTAGCGCTTATGTTGTTCCAGAAGTCAAGCTCCTCCGGTACATCCTTCAGTTCGCTCCTGTCTCCGAAGGTGGTCCGCGGTATCCACTCCTCCACCATCCTGTAGAATTCTATCTCCTGAGGGTCCCTGAAGAGAGGGTTCATCCTGAATCTGTCGTAATAGAAAAGGCAGAGATAATTCGCCTTCCCCTTAACCCTGAGAGCGTCGACTCTCCTGCCGAGGATCTCCGCGGCGAGAGGGATGTCCTTCTCGGCGAGCTGGTCCTGGAGGGACTTGGTGTGCGTGGCGATGACCACCCGCTGGCGGAGGTTTATCGCCGGCAGGAGGTACGCGAGGCTCTTTCCCGTCCCGGTGCCGGCCTCCGCAAGGGTCACGCCTTGTCCTTCGAGGACCTCGGCAAGATGGGCGGCCAGCTCGACCTGGTCCTTCCTGAACTCGTAGTAAGGTTTACAAGACAGCGGACTCCCGGGACCGAGGTATTTCATCCAGATGTCGTAGGAGCGCGGGACGGTCATGACAGTTTCAGGGCAAGAGCCTTGTCCTTAAGCCAGGAAGCGAGGTCTTTCGAAAGAGGAGAATTGGGGGTCCTCTCGGGATGCCACTGGATCCCTTTTACCAGCCGATACTCCTCCGATTCGATCACCTCGACGACTTCATCGGGGCCGAAGGCGGTAACTTTCCAGCCGGGGGCGACCCTTCCGACCGCCTGGTGGTGGGACGAGGAGACCCGCGTATCTCCGGTCAACTCCATCTCCTCGATGAATGAACCTTCGTAGGAATGGAGCCTGTGGTTGACCGCCTTCCTTCCGTTCCTTCTCCGGTGCCTGCCCTTGGGGTCGTGGAGGTGAGGGATCAGATCGCCGCCGAACGCCACGTTGATGACTTGGCATCCCAGGCAGATACCCAGTACGGGAACGCCCAGCCTCGCCGCCCTCCACAGGAGAGCTATTTCGAATGATGTCCTGTCGCGGTGGCAGTATTCCTCTTCGAACTCCTTTTCAGGGACGCCGCTGTAAAAATAGGGATCAATATCCCTTCCGCCGGATATCAGAAGCCCCGATACCGCCGTCAGAAGCTCCTCTTCGGCGCCGGGAAAGGAAGGAAATACGACGGGGGTCATACCCTCGTCCTTGAGCCACCCGATGACCCGCCGGTCAACCCTCGCGTAAAGAGCGCCGTTCTCGCTGTTCCAGTCAGAAGTCACCCCTATCAGCGGAGGTTTTTCCATGTCTCACGACCCTTCTTCAGCGATGGCGCCGATGACCCTGTCGACGCCGTTCTGATTCCACTCCACGGCCCCCTCAGTGACGAAAGCGACCATTCCCTTCCGGTCTATTATCACCGTCGCCGGTATCCCCGAAATGCCGAACTTCTCCGCGTCCTCCCAAGACCCGTGATAGCCTGCGGCAGGAACTCCCGCCCCCTCGTAAAAAGCCCTTCCCTTTTCGACATTTTCGTCGATCGAGACGGGGACCACCTCTATCGCGGAATCCATCGGTCGCGCTCCGGCCCACCTGGCGAACGAGGGGAACTCCATCCTGCAGGGAGGGCACCAGCTCGCCCAGAAATGAAGGACGACGACCTTGTCCGCGGCATCGGAGGCGGAGATGGAGCCATCCCTACCTAGGCCGGCGAATTCCCACGAAGGAGCCTGGACCCTTTCGCCCGCGGGGACGAAGCCCCTCTTGCCGGCCGGTCCTCCTGGAACCCGGCCGCAGGACATCATGAGAAAGGACAAGGCAAACGCCAACGTAAGAGACGCGCCTCCCGCTATGATGCTTTTGAGCGCTTTCCTCACTTCAACCTCCGGATTAAATTATCCTTGAAAGAGGCCAGTTTGACAAGGCTCGGCGACTCTCGACGGAATCGGCAGGCCCTGCCGCGGGGCGATGGCTTTTTTCCCGCGAAAATAGTAGAATATCCGGGAAAGGGGCCGAAAAATGGCACAGGGAAGAAAACAGCCTGTCGATTGGGTCACGTTCCGCTACAGGGACATATACATGATCATCGCCATCGTTGTGGGCCTCATCGCTCTCGCGATCGGCGGAATATACTTCTGGAGACATTCCGGCAGCCCGCGCTACAAGGCCGAGATAAAGATAAAGAGCGCCGAAAAAAAGTTCGCCGAGGTGGAGCCCAACGCGGCCCCGGCCGCCAGAACTAACATAGACAGGGTGAGGCAGAACATCGCCGACGCCAAGGACGCTTTCGCCAAGGAGCATTACAAGGAGGCTATCCAGCAGGCGAGCCAGGCCCTGGAGGTACTGAAGGACATAGGAATGAACACCGGCCAGAAGTTCGCCATAATCATCGAGACCGACGGCACGGTGGAGGTAAAGAAGGCCAGCCAGCACATTTTCAGCCCGGCCAAGGACAATCAGCTTCTCGGCGAGGGCGACATGGTCAAGACTGCCGCGAAAAGTTCAGCCCGTATCAAGTATTTCACCGGCGAATACCATATAGTCGCCCCGGACACTTACGCGGTGATCCAGAACCTTGGAACCAAACCCGGGGGAGGCAACATAGTCAAGACCAAGATAGAACAGGGCACCGTCGAAAAACAGACGCCTGCGGACATGAACCCCCAGGATGAAAGTATCCTTGAGACGGCCAACGCGAAGTTCAGGTCAGGTCCTGCCAGCAGGATTGCGGTCCAGAAAACGGAGAGCGGAGGGACCCAGGCGCAGGCCATGAGCGGGGTCACCCAGGTTCAGACAGGGTCCGAGACGAAGGAATTGAACGCGCAGAGCCGGGCGATCGCCCTCTCGATCGACGAACAGGGGGGTGTGCAGATGACCGACCTGGTCTCCCCGCCGGTCCCGCTCCAGCCCAGGAACGAACAGATACTCCAGCTTGAGGACGCCATGAGCACGGCGATCTCTTTCGAGTGGGACAACCCCGGGAACAAGAGCGTGCAGATCCAGATCGCCACGAAGCCGCTATTCCAGAAGAACATCATACTGGACAAGCCGGCCATCACCCAGAACAAGTTCCAGATAAAAGGATTCGCCCCCAGCACCTACTACTGGCGTGTCAGGGTCGAAGGCGACGAATCGAAATGTTACTGGTCCTCGGCCCAGCGCTTCAGGATAATCCAGAAGCTTAAAGCCCCCAAGCTGGAACGCAACCTCAAGCTCGACGTGACGGCAACACCTCTTGGGGACGGAGCGATAATAAGGGGGACCACCAATCCGGGCGTGCATGTCTCGGTCAACGACATCGAGATATCCCCTAACGCGGACGGATCGTTCAGCAAGATAGTGCTCTTCAGCGACATTGGCAGTCAGATAATTATAGTGCGGGCTTTCGATGACCAAGGGAACGAAAAACTCTGGCAGCGCGAATTCAAATCGTCGACGATGTAGCCCCTCCGGAAGCGCCGCGGACCGGGCGTCGGTCCTGGCGGAGGAGCTACACCGGAAATCGGAGCAGCTCCGGCTGCTCTCGGAAGTGGTCCGCACGGCCAACTCCTACCTTGAACCGGACGCGGTCATAACTTTCATAATGGAAAGGATCCAGCATCTCGTCGAGGGACAGGCATGGAGCCTTCTACTCCTCGACGAGGAGCAGAAAAGCCTCTATTTCAAGTCCGCCCTGGGCGCGAAATCGGACAAGCTAAACGAGATCCGCCTCAAGCTCGGGGAGGGGGTCGCCGGAAAGGTCGCCCAGACGGGACAGCCGATGATAGTCGACGACGCCCAGAACAGCCCGTATTTCAACGCGGACGTGGACAAGATGACCGATTTCAAGACCACGAACATCCTCGCCGTTCCGTTGAAGACCAGGGGAAAAGTCACCGGGGTGCTCGAAATCCTCAACAAGAGAGGAGGAGAAAAAGCCCGCTTCCAGGAACAGGACCTGGAGACCGTGATGCTCTTCCTCGAACCAGCGGCCATCGCCCTAGAGAACGCGACCCTGTTCCAGAAGACCACCGAACTGACTCTGATGGACGACCTCACCCATCTTTTCAACACAAGGTACCTTTACCAGTCTCTCAAGAACGAGATCTCGAGGGCGAGAAGGTACGGATACCCCCTCGCGGTCCTCTTTCTGGACCTGGACGGCTTCAAGGCCGTCAACGACACCAACGGACACCTCATTGGGAGCACCACCCTCAAGATCGTCGCTAAAATCCTTACCGCCGGCGTCAGGAGCATAGACATCGTGGCGAGGTACGGCGGCGACGAGTTCACGCTCCTTCTTCCCAACACGGACAAGGAAGGTGCGCTGATCGTGGCCGAACGCCTTAGAAAAAGCATCGAGGACCACGCTTACGAAAAAGAACTTGGAGTGAAGATAAAACTATCCGCCAGCTTCGGCGTTTCGATCTTCCCCCATCACGCCCAGGACCCGGAATCGCTTATCCAGAAAGCGGACCAGGCCATGTACAAAGTCAAGGAATCCACCAAGAACGCTGTCGCTTTGAGCGATTAGGAGCCCTTCCAGATGCCATTCAGCTTCCGATCCCCCTTCTCATTCCTGTCCAACGACCTCGCCATAGACCTAGGCACGGCCTTCACCCTGGTTTACGTCAAGGGAAAGGGCATAACTCTCAGGGAACCTTCGATAATCGCCGTCAACCAGAAGACGGGAAAGATCGAGGCCGTCGGCTCGGCCGCCAAGGAGATGCTCGGAAAGACCCCGGGCAACATCCTCGCCATAAAACCCATGAGGGACGGCGTCATCGCCGATTTCGAACATACCGAGCACATGCTCAACTATTTCATTCAGAAAGCCCACAACCGCCGGATGTTCGTCAGGCCGAGGATCGTAATAGGAGTCCCCTCCCAGATAACCCAGGTGGAGAAACGGGCGGTCAAGGAATCTGCTTACAGGGCAAAGGCGGCCGAAGTGGCCCTTGTCGAAGAACCCATGGCTGCGGCGATCGGAGCGGGCATGCCGATCACCGAGCCGACGGGCAACATGATTGTCGACATAGGCGGCGGAACCACCGACGTCGCGGTCATTTCCATGGCTGGGATAGTCTATTCGCAGACGGTCAGGGTAGCCGGGAACGAGATGGACGAGGCGATCGCACAGTACATCAAGAGGAAATACAACCTGCTCATTGGGGAAAGGACCGCCGAAGAGATCAAGATACGGCTCGGCTCCGCCTATCCGCTCGAAAAGGAAGAGAGCATGGATGTCAAGGGAAGGGACCTCACGGACGGTATTCCCAAGACTTTCGTGGTGACCTCCGAAGAAGTCCGGGAAGCGCTCTCCGGTCCCGTCTCGATAGTCATCCAGGCGGTAAGGTCGGCGCTCGAACAGACGCCGCCGGAACTTGCGGCGGACATCGTCGACAGGGGCATTGTTCTGACAGGCGGAGGAGCCCTGCTCAAGAACTTCGACAAGAGGCTCCGGGAAGAGACAGGCTTGCCCATCCTCATTTCCGACGAGCCTCTCGCGTGCGTCGCACTGGGAACCGGCAAGATGCTGCAGGATTTCGAACTGCTCAAGAGGGTCGCCCTCGACTGATGAGAGCGCCGTTCTCTGTTCAGAAACCTGAACAGTTCCTGGTGGTCATTTTACTCGCATATTTCCTGGCTCTCGGCCTGCAGGTCAAGCACGGCGAACGCACGGTCCTGGGGAAGTTCGCCCTGACGGCTTTCCTTCCCCTCCTGAACGGCGCCGAGTTATCCATCAGGACTTTCAAGGAAGGCTTTCAGGACTACATCTGGCAGAAGGACCTGGCCCTGAACAACGAACAGATGCAGAAGGAGAACCTGGCGCTGAGAGCCGAGATCGCGGTCCTCAAGCCTCTGGAAAACGAGAACGCGAAGCTGCGCGCCCTGCTGTCCGCGCCTCCTCCCGAGAACTACAGGTTCAGCGTCGCCAGGGCGATAATACTCTACGGTGCCCCCTTCACGAGGTCGCTCCTGCTCTCCGTCCAGGACCCTCTCTTCATTCAGCCGAAATCGCCGGTGATAGACACGGCGGGGGTGGTGGGCAGGATCGAGGACATAAGCGGAGGGAAAGCCCGCGTCACTCTCCTGACGGACCCGACCTCCGCCATAGGCGTGATGGACGAAAGGAGCAAAGTTCACGGCGTGGCCGTCGGAGAAGGGAGAGTCCTCCGCGTCAGGTACGTGACGAACGAAGCCGACGTCAGAGAGGGAGACCTTTTCGTCACCTCCGGAGAGGACGGCGTCTTCCCGCCCGGGCTCCCGGTGGGAAGAGTCACGGCCGTCGAGGACGGAGGAGATTACCTCAAGAAGATCTCCCTAACCCCCTCCGCCACTCTGGAAAGCCTCACCTGGGTTGAGATCCTCCACAAAACGAGATGATCAGGCACAGGGTCCTTCAGCTTATCCTTCTGTCAACAGCCCTCCTCGCCCAGGTGGCGATACTTCCCCTCATGATAAAGAGCATCTCATCCGTGAACGCCCTGCTGGCCCTGCTCGTGATCCTGTCCCTGAGGGAGAGCCGGATCGAGGGGGTCTTATGGGGTGCTTTTCTGGGGGGGCTGACCGACCTGCTTCTGTTTCAGCATATCGGCTATCACGGGATCTCCTTCGTTCTCGCTTCTTATTTCATCGGGCTCGTCAGCCACAAGATGGTGATCCACGGCGTGATACCGGTGTTCACAGTGGGCCTTCTTTCGTTCCTGTTCGTTTTCTTCACCACCGTGGGGCTCATCAAGCTTTTCCAGGGCGGCTGGGATTTTTCAATGCTGGTCGTGCCTCTGATCCTCGGCGCGGTCCTCACTCCCCTTCTCACGATTATCCTTAATTTCCTTTTCCATAAACTCGAACTTTTTCTGACCAAGCGATGAACCCCCAGGACGCCAGAACGCCCAAGATCAGGTTCCTCAAGGTTCTGCTTCTGCTGGTTCTCTGCGTTTTCGCGGCACGCCTCGTCCACATGCAGATGATAAAGGGCGAATTCTACAGGGTGCTGGGATTCAACAACTTCACCAGGACGATCATCCTCCCCGGCAGGAGAGGCATGATCCTGGACAGGAAAGGCGTGACGCTCTGCCAGAACAGGGTCTCCTTCAGCCTGCTTATCGACACTACCAGGGAGGGAAAGCTCGAAGACAACATCGCCGCCGCCAGGACAATCCTGAGCCTTCCTCTCACGATGGAGGATGTCAGGACCGCCCTCAGACGAAGCCCTGTCATCACCCTCGGAGTAATCGCGAGGGATATCCCGCCCTCCTGGGTCGAGAAGGTCGAGGCCAACTCCGACAGCCTCCCTATGTTCAGGGTGGAGATGGAACTCCGGAGGGAATACCCGTACGGGAAGATCCTGGGGCATTCCCTCGGATACGTGGGCTTGATCTCTCAGAAGGAATCCAAGGAAATGAACATCCCAATCCTCGATCCATTCCAGGAGGTCGGAAAATCCGGCGTGGAAAAATCCGCCAACCCGGTGCTCATGGGAAAGAACGGATGGCGGAGAGTGCAGGTAAACAGCCTTGGGAGGGAGGTCGAGGATCCCCGCCTCAAGCTGCCCGGCATGGAAATGAAGGAAGAGCCGACCGCGGGAAAGACGATACATCTCGCGATAGACATCGAGCTGCAGAAGATACTGGTCACGGCCTTCGGGGAGGAGACAGGTTCAGCCGTATTCATGAACCCTAAGACGGGAGAAGTGCTGTCTTACGTCAGCCTTCCGGAAATCGACCCGAACATCTTTTCCAAGACCGTAAAGAAGGAGGAGTGGAAGGCTCTGACCGAGGATCCGTCCAAGCCCCTGATGAACAGGCCGATCCAGGGTACATACCCCGCCGGATCGTCATTCAAGCCCTTCATCGCCACGGTGGGCCTCGAGGAGGGGCTGCTCGAACCCGGAACCGTCCTGAGCTGCGGGGGAGTATGGGAATACGGCGGAAACCCTTTCCACTGCTGGGCAAAGGGAGGGCACGGAGGCGTTGACCTCCTGACCGCGATTCAGAATTCATGCAACATTTTCTTCTACAAGGCGGGCGACAGGATCGGGATCGAGAAGATATCCAAGTGGGGATCTCTTTTCGCCTTCGGAGGAAAGACCGGGATCGACCTTCCCAACGAAAGGACGGGGACCCTTCCGTCCGAAGAGTGGAAAAAGAAAAGGCAGCTGGGCCCGTGGTACAAGGGAGAAACTCTGCCCGTGGCCATCGGGCAGGGTTACCTTACCGTAACGCCGGTACAGATCCTTTCGTTTTACGCCACCCTCGCCAACGACGGCGTGAGGATAAGGCCGCACCTGGTCGAAGGGGGACCGGAAGTGATGATGAGGGTCCCGCTTTCACAGAGAACGGTGTCGGTGGTCAAGGAAGGGCTTTCGAGAGTCGTCGAGTCAGGCACCGGCAGAGCCGCGAAGCTTGATGGAATTAAAGTATGCGCGAAGACCGGCACGGCGCAGGTCGTGAAGGCGAGCCAGGGGAAAAGCACTTACTCGCTCGAGAAGGAGATCAGGGACCACGCCTGGTTCGCAGGGTTCGCCCCCATGGAAGACCCGCAGGTAGCCTTCGTCATAATGGTCGAGCATGGCGGCCACGGCGGGGACATCTGCGCGCGGATCGCCAAGATCGGCCTCGAGTTCGTGCTTCAAGGAAAGAAGCCGGAGGAAGGGACCGTGGTAAAGATACCGGAGCCTGTTCCCGCCGCGCCTGAGGTACCGGCGCAGGGAGAAGAACCCGGCCAGCCGCAGGAGCAGGAGGAACAATCCGTTCAGCAACCGATAGACCCGGGAGGCGCAGATGACTGACAAGCTTCGCGAGTTCAGGGAGTTCAGGGAAAGGATGAACAGGAGGATACTCGATGAAGGCACGACCAACACGAAGAGGTTCTTCGCGCTGGATACCGCCTGCTACACCGGGGGAAGCCTTCCCGTCAAGACAAAGGAGTTCATGGGTCTCGCCGCCTCCATTGTTCTTAGGTGCGACGACTGCGTCTCTTATCACCTGATCCGTCTGAAAGAAGAAGGGGCTACTAACGCCGAGCTGTTCGAAGCGTTCGACATCGCCCTGATCGTGGGAGGCTCGATCGTGATCCCCCATCTCAGGAGGGCTGTGGATCTTCTGCAGCAGCTTGAAAACGAAAAGGAAGGTGCGTGAATGAAGAATAAAGAACTTGAATCGTACCTCAACTACATCCTTAACTCGGCGAACATACCCGACGAATCGCTGAACGGCCTGCAGGTCGAGGGAAAGGACGAGATATCCAAGGTTGCATTCGCGGTATCGGCGTGCGAAGAGGCGTTCCTGAAAACCGCAGACGAGGGGGCGGACGCGCTCATCGTCCATCACGGCCTCTTCTGGAAAAAGAACGGAGCGGAGCAGGTCAGAGGGATGCTTCGCAGGCGGCTCGCGGCTCTGATCAGGAACGACATAAACCTGTTCGCGTACCACCTGCCCCTGGACGCCCACCCTCAGCTCGGGAACAACGCCAAGGCCGCGCAGGACATCGGGCTCGGGAACATCGGGCCGTTCTGCGACTACCACGGGACTCTCATCGGATGCTCGGGAGATCTTAAGCAGCCCGAAGACCTGGGCAGGGTGGTGGCGATGCTGGAGGACTACTACGGGCATGAAGCCGTGCTGCTCCCGTTCGGCAAGAAAGAGATCTCCACCGTGGGGATCGTTTCGGGCGGGGCGCCTCACGAGGTAAGGCAGGCTGCCGAGAACGGCCTGGACCTTTACGTCACGGGAGAGGCGGCCGAACCTGTCTACTACATGGCGAGGGAGCTCGGGATCAACATGGCATCCTTCGGCCACTACGCGACCGAGAAGATCGGAGTCGCCGCGCTCATGCGCCACATCGGAGACATTCTGGGCATAGACACCGTGTTCATCGAACTCGGGAACCCCCTGTGAGGACCGTAAAATGACGATAAGCGACAGGAAAGAGATGATGAAGAAGCTGATCGGCGCCGCCCGGGGAGAAGATATCCTCGACCTCGTCATCGAAGGGGGAAAGGTCGTTTCTGTTTTTACCGGAGAACTGCTGGATATCGACATCGGGATCAAGGACGGGATGATAGCGACGCTCGACCCCGGCGGCCTTCCTTCAAAGGATCGGGTGGACGCGAAAGGCGCCTTCGTGGCGCCGTCGTTCATCGACGGGCACATCCACGTCGAATCCTCGATGCTCTCGCCGGAGAGGTTCGCCGAGGCTGTGGTCCCCCGCGGGACAGGAGCCGTGGTCAGCGACCCTCACGAGATAGCCAACGTCCTCGGTATCCCAGGAGTCATTTACATGAGGAACGCATCCTCCGGACTTCCCATGGACTTCCACTTCACGATCCCCTCTTGCGTACCCGCTACGCACCTTGAGACGTCCGGTGCCTCCATATCCGCGAAGGATGTCGGCGAGCTCATGGACGCGATGCAGGGTTCCCCCGCGCTCTCCGAGATGATGAATTATCCCGGCGTCCTCTTCCGCGATGAAGAGGTCCTTTCCAAGATCGCCGAAGCCAAAGAGAGAAGGATGAAGGTTGACGGGCATTCTCCGATGCTCACCGGGCGGGACCTCGACGCTTACCTCGCGGCGGGAGTCGACACGGATCACGAATCCACTTCGAGGGACGAGGTCCTTGAAAAACTGAGGAAAGGATGCTTCATACTCGCCCGGGAGGGATCAGCGTCCAAAAACCTGGAAGAGGCGCTCAAAGCTTTGAACCCGGCGTCCTTTTCCCGAGCCGCGATCGTCTCCGACGACCGTCACCCGGAATCCCTCCTGGAAGAAGGCCATCTTGACTCCTCTCTCAGGAAAGCGGTTTCCTTGGGCCTGTCGCCGGTTGACGCCCTCAGGCTGGTAACCATAAATCCGGCGCTCGCTTTCGACCTTGACCGTGTAGGCGCCGTAGCTCCGGGCTATTTCGCCAACCTCGTGCTCCTCCAGGACCTTCACTCATTCAGCATCAGGTCCGTATATTACAGGGGAACCCTGGCGGCTGAGAACGGGAAACTGGCGTCTCCGCTCAGGATCCTAAGGGAGGAAAGCGTGCTCTCCACCGTGACCCTTCCGGAAAGGATGGAAGAGAAACTGGTTTATCCGCAGAACTGCCTCGTCAACGCCATCAGGGTCTTTCCCGACCAGATACTCACCCGGAAAGAGATACGGCCGGCTTCCGCGGCTAGAACCGGAGAGCTCAATTTCGCGGCTGTCATCGAAAGACACGGAAAGAACGGCAACATCGGCACCGGCTTCGTTTCGGGGTTCGGCCTCAAAACCGGCGCGATAGCTTCTACGGTGAGCCACGACAGCCACAACATCGTCGCGGTGGGTGCCAGCCCGTCGGAAATTGCTTCAGCTGCGCGAGCGCTGGCACGAATGGGAGGAGGATATGTCATCGTGAGAAATGGCGAAGTCCTTGCCTCACTGCCTCTTGAAGTTGCCGGGCTCATGAGCCTTAAGCCTGCCGGCGAAGTCGCTTCCTCGCTCAAGATCCTCCATCAAATAGCGGGGTCTCTCGGAACGCCACTCCCCTCGCCGCTCATGACCATGTCCTTCATCGCCCTGCCTGTCATTCCGGAGATAAGGCTTACCGACAAGGGGTTGGTCGATGTGGGGAAATTCGATCTTATCCCGCTGAAAGCGGATTGAACGCGGCGCCCGCCTTCCCTTCGGGAAACTCGCATCTTTGATAAAATGATCCAAAAAGGAATCTTGCCTCATATTTCTAGCGCTCGCTTAAAGATGACTTGAAGCTTGCTGGAAATATTACGGCGTAATTGAGCTTCGAGTCCTGACTCGAGCCAAGCAGTTGGCTCGCTCCGGGCGCTTATAAATTATTAGGGATCAATCCATTAAACCGGACCAGCTAAAACCCTCCTGTAGAGCCGATCAATGATGTCCGGCTCGTTTCCGTGATTGAACCTGAACTCCATTTCTTTCAAAAAGAGCCGGAAGTTTCTTTTCCAG